>Ga0209358_10000035_pt1 | contig 122295 bp, 107 predicted proteins | sample LauGreFa1BDMLBSN_2_FD_187574 | JGI IMG/M metagenome (GOLD analysis project Ga0209358, IMG submission 187574) | Freshwater lake microbial communities from Lake Michigan, USA - Fa13.BD.MLB.SN (SPAdes) (version 2) | ecosystem: Environmental > Aquatic > Freshwater > Lake | place: Lake Michigan... | reverse complement strand
AGCCTTCTTAGGAGCAGCTTTCTTAGCAGCTTTTTTTGCAGTTGCCATGTTTTTTTGATTTAATGGTTAGTAAATAATACATTAAAAGTAAAAAATTATTTCAAACTACAAAAAAATATTTTTTTAAGCTGTTTGAGTTGGGGTAGCAACAGAGACAGTTGTTCTGTCATTTCTGCCTTTTTTATACTCTACTACGCCGTCTTTTAACGCGAATAAAGTAAAGTCTAAACCAACACCTACATTTTTACCAGGGTGGTATTGAGTACCTCTCTGGCGAATAATGATATTGCCTGCGATGGCTGGTTGGCCACCATAAATCTTAACGCCCAAACGCTTACTCTGTGAGTCGCGGCCGTTCTTTACACTACCTTCACCTTTTTTGTGTGCCATGGTATAATACTATTTTAAATTAAGCGATGCTTTCTATTTTAATACGCGTATAATGCGTTCTGTGACCGTGCTTCTTGCGGAAGCCCTTTCTTCTTTTCATTTTAAAGGCGATCACTTTTTCACCTTGTACTAAGTCGCTGAGAATTTCTGCTTTAACGACTGCTTTAACGGCACTGCCTAAGGCAATTTTACCGTCGTTATCTACCATTAATACATCAGAGAACTCAACTTTGTCTCCGGTTTTACCTTGCAGGTGAGGTACGTACAAGCTCTGTCCTGCTTGCACTTTAAATTGTTGACCTGCGATTTTTACAACTGCTAACATAGCTATCCAAAATTAGGACGGCAAAGGTAGGGTTTTGAAGCGAAAATCATATAAAATTCTGCTTCTTCTTGCGAAAAAATGCTAAATCATTGATTTTCAATGTATTAATATCTTAACAATTACAAATAAATCCGAAGCCTACAATTCTCTATTTTTGCCAGGTCTAACACCTGTAGGTCAATCAATGAATCTAAAATCATTACTAGCTAAGCCTTTTGCTCATTTTATAGCCAATAAGGTTAAAAAAGAAGCGCAGCAGGCTGTACAAGACCAAACCTCCATCTTTAAGGCTTTATTAAAAGGTGTCAAAAACACCCAGTTTGGTAAAGACCATGGATTAGACACCGTGCAGGATTACGAAGGCTTTAAAAAAGCGGTACCTATTAGAGACTACGAGCAGTTTGTTTCTTATATCAATATGGTAAAAGAAGGCAAGCACAATATATTATGGAAAGGCCTTCCTATTTATTTTGCTAAAACAAGCGGTACCACTAGTGGTGTAAAATATATCCCAATCACCAAAGATTCTATTGATAACCATATTAATACTGCCCGTAACGCGTTACTATGTTATATGGCCGAAACAGGAAATACGGGTTTCGCCTCCGGTAAATTGATTTTTTTAAGTGGCTCACCGGTATTAGAAAGAGTAGGAGGTATTGCAACCGGAAGGTTAAGTGGTATTGTTAACCATCACGTGCCTGCTTATTTACGTTCCAATCAACTACCTAGTTACGAAACCAATTGCATAGAAGATTGGGAGCAAAAATTAGACGCTATTGTAGCAGAAACCGTGGATCAGGATATGACACTTATTAGTGGCATACCACCATGGATGCAAATGTATTTTGATAAATTAGAAGCCGCCACCCATAAAAAAGTAGGCGAGCTGTTTCCTAATTTTAATGTGATGGTGCAAGGGGGTGTTAATTTTGAACCCTACAAAGCCAAATTATTTGAAAGCATTGGTAGAAAAATTGACACCGTAGAACTATTTCCTGCAAGTGAAGGTTTTTTTGCTTTTCAAAATTCGCAAACCGAACCTGGATTATTATTAAATACCAATAGCGGTATCTTTTTTGAATTTATTCCAGCCGATGAAATTTTTGCTGAAAACCCTACAAGGCTTTGTTTGAGGGAGGTTGAGCTGGGTAAAAATTATGCGCTTATCATCAATAGTAATGCTGGACTTTGGGGATATAATATTGGCGATACCGTAAAATTTGTAAGTCTAGATCCCTATAAAATTATCGTGTCTGGCCGCATCAAACATTTTATTTCTGCATTTGGCGAACACGTTATTGGTGAAGAAGTTGAATCGGCACTGTTACAAGTAACGGCTCAAACAAATACAAGTGTTACCGAATTTACCGTGGCACCATTTGTGGCTGGGGTAGATGCTTACGGAAAAAGTTACCACGAATGGTTTATTGCATTTGAAAAAGCGCCTTCTAATATGGCTGATTTTGCTGCTCAGTTAGACAGTGCTATGCGCCAACAAAATATATATTATGACGACCTAATAAAAGGGGCCATTTTAGCGCCTTTAAAAATAAGACCCCTTCAAAAAGATGCATTTGTGCAGTACATGCGATCTATAGGCAAATTAGGGGGTCAAAATAAAGTGCCAAGGCTTAGTAATGACCGGGTTTTAGCAGATGCACTTTCAAACTACCTAGCCCCCGTATTGTAGTTTAATTTTATCTTATCTTGTGGCAGTAAAAAAAGAGGGTTGGAAATACCCATATAAAAAATGAGTAGTCAAAAAAGGATCGCCATATTCGGCTCTACAGGTTCCATCGGAACGCAAGCACTTGAAGTGATTGCCGCCAACCCAACACTATTTAGTGCCGAAGTATTAACGGCTCAAAATAACGATACCCTACTAATTGAACAAGCATTAGCGTTTAACCCTAATGTGGTGGTTATTGGGGACGAAAAAAAATACCTAACGGTAAAAGAAGCACTTGCAAAAACCGATATTAAAGTTTTTGCAGGCGAGCAAGCACTAGTTGAAGTAGCAGCCCTGGATTGTTACGATATGATGCTTGCGGCCATTGTAGGTTATGCAGGGTTAAAACCAACTTTAAAAGCCATTTCGTGTGGTAAGCCTATTGCGCTTGCCAATAAAGAAACCCTTGTGGTAGCAGGTGATATTGTGATGCAAATGGCGATGGAAAAAAGAGTGCCCATTATTCCCGTAGACTCTGAGCACTCTGCTATATTTCAATGTTTAGTAGGAGAGGGACGCAATAAAATTGAACGCATTATTTTAACGGCGAGTGGCGGACCATTTTTAGGTAAAAAACCTAATTTTTTGGTGAACGTAAAACGCGATCATGCATTACAACATCCTAACTGGAGCATGGGTGCAAAAATTAGTGTAGACTCGGCAACCCTTATGAATAAAGGGCTTGAAATGATTGAAGCCAAGTGGTTGTTTAATTTGCAGCCTTCACAAATTGAAGTGGTGATTCATCCGCAAAGTATTATTCATAGCATGGTGCAATTTGATGATGGAAGTATCAAAGGGCAAATGGGACTTCCGGATATGAAGCTTCCTATTCAGTACGCACTTGCTTTTCCGCAGCGTATAGAAAATAATTTTCCACGCTACGATTTTAGAAAGCCAAACACGTTAACCTTTGACGAGCCGGATACCAAAACCTTTAGAAATTTAGCATTGGCGATAGATGCCTTACACAAAGGGGGTAACCTGCCTTGTATTTTAAATGCGGCCAATGAAATTGCTGTGTATGCATTTTTAAGAAACAGAATTGGATTTTTGGATATGACAGAAGTGGTTGAACAAACCATGCAAAAAATGCCTTTCATCGAAAAGCCAACCCTCGAAGAGTATTTTGAAAGTGATGGCGAAGCAAGAAGTTTTGCAGCGTCACTTATTCATTTGTAAAAAGTTTTTCAATATATATTTATGACATTATTAATGATAGATTGGTTAAGCGTTGGTGTTAAAGCCGGACAGTTTATTTTATCTTTTTCAATTTTAGTAACCCTGCATGAGCTCGGGCATTTTATTCCTGCCAAATTATTTAACTGTAGGGTAGATAAGTTTTATTTATTCTTTGATCCTTGGTTTAGTATTTGGAAAAAGAAAAAAGGTGAAACCGAATATGGTATTGGATGGGTTCCATTTGGCGGCTATGTAAAAATTGCCGGCATGATTGACGAGAGCATGGATAAAGAGCAAATGAATAAGCCCGCAGAGCCACACGAGTTTAGATCTAAACCAGCTTGGCAGCGTTTGATTATTATGATTGGTGGTGTGCTTGTAAACGTGGTACTTGCGATTGTTATTTTTATCGGTATTACCTGGGTTTGGGGTGAAGAATATTTGCCTGTTAAAAATTTAAAAAATGGAATTGTTGCTGATTCGTTGGCAAAATCGATAGGCATCAAAGATGGTGATAATGTGGTTGGTATTGACGGTAAACCGCTCGAAGCGTTTGGAACACTCGAAGCTGAAATGGTTTTAGGTGACGCTAAAGTTTTACAAGTAACCAGAAACGATAGTGCATTTGATTTGCAAGTACCGGAAGGATTTACCAAAAAGTTTGCTAAAGTGGCCAACGAAACATCACTTGTGATGCCACGCTATCCTGCCATTGTAGATTCAGTGTCAAGTACTGCTGTATTTACAAAAGACGCACTTATAAAAAATGACCAAATCATCGCATTCAATAATAAACCGTTTTTATATTATCACGAGTTTGATCAATTAAAAAAAGGATACGAAGATTCTATTGTGAGTTTAACTGTGCTTCGTGGTACTGATACCGTTGATGTTCGCGTTAAAGTAAACGAAAAAGGAAAGCTTGGATTTTTTGGAAAAAATCCACTCGTATTATTTGGAACCAACACAAAAACCTATGGCTTTTTTGAATCTATTCCGGTAGGTTTTACCAAAACATGGGAAACACTTGACCGTTATGTTACGGGTATCAAGCAAATTTTTACCGGCAAAGTAGCCGCTAGTGATTCGTTAGGAAGTGTAATTAGTATTGGGAATACTTTTCCGGGTACTTGGGATTGGGAACGTTTTTGGACATTAACAGGTATATTTTCTATCATACTTGCTTTTATGAATATTTTACCTATCCCGGCACTTGATGGGGGACATGCACTCTTTACGCTCTATGAAATGATCACCAAACGTAAACCTTCCGATAAGTTTATGGAATACGCACAAATGGTGGGTATGGTGCTTTTATTAAGTTTAATGGTGTACGCTTTAGGTCTCGACTTTTGGAGATTATTCAAATAAGTCTATAAATAGTGTTACCTTTGCTGTTGGCTTTTTGCTAACCGCATAGCTATGGGGTCGTACTGGTTTTGACAGCATAGGTTATTGTTGGTGTAAGCATGCAGTGCGTTGTGTAATTAGCACTTCAATCTGAATACTCAAACTTCAAATGGCAATACTCAGTATGCCATGGCTGCTTAATCAGTGATTAAGTAACCATTTGGGCCGCCGCACAGGTTCGCTTATTTCCATGTGCCGCCGCCGACTCAAAACAAAATAAGATGCTGCAATAGAAGGCTGTGACTATTGCTTAAGATGATCCAGCTAAGCGTTAGGTTGGTTTGTTCGTTTCCGGCCTTTCGTCTACAATGAATATCGAAATAAGCATGTAGAAAGCTAATGGTTACGATGTTTGGACAGGGGTTCGACTCCCCTCGACTCCACAATTCCCTTTTCAAAGGTTCATTAAGAGCGACTTGTTTAAATGCAGGTCGCTCTTTTTGTTTTTTCAATTATATTTGATATCCAATAAATAAATACAAATATGAAAAAGATACAAACCCTGATGGCTGCTTTTAAGGCCAATTACAAAAAAATGACCCTGCTTTTTGTGGGTAGCTTATTAATTATTGCTGGTGCTTCTGCCTTTAACTTAAAAGCAGACAATCCGGATGGTATTGTAGGAGTTTGGAAAACAGGTGAAGGAACAGCAATGGTGCGCATTTACAAAAATGGCGATAAGTACCAGGGTAAAATTGTTTGGTTAAAAGAACCCAATGATCCAGAAACTGGAAAGCCTAAGGTTGATAAAAATCATCCAGATGAAGCTTCTAAAACACGTGCCATTTTAGGCCTTGTAAATATTTGGGGCTTTAATTACAAAGGTGAAAATGTTTGGGACGGTGGTAATATTTATGATCCTAAAAATGGTAACACCTATTCTTGCACCATGAAATTGCAAAACGCCAACTCACTTGAAGTAAGAGGTTATATTGGTGTTTCGATTATTGGAAGAACAGATACTTGGACTAAACAAGTATTAAGGTGATACAAAGTTAAATCCAATATTAAAATATAAAGGATTGCCCAACCTGCTTTCAAAGTAGCGTTGGGCTTCTTTTTTTCCATTTTTTACATTCATAACTTCAAAACGGTAGTTGTAACGCATGCCAGCCTCAGCGTGGAACCATACAAAACCGCTTAGTTTTTTATCCCACATCACTTTTGGCTTAAACTCACCTCTTTGAATAAATACCGATCCATTTAAACTATTTGATAGCGGCATCCAAAACTGGTTGCCTTCTAATTCAAATCCTGCTTGTAACATATTGAATGTAGAAAAATTGTATCGCATAAATCCCCTGGCAGGTAATAATAGTTCCATACCCCATTTGTCGTTGAAAGTCTTGTTCCAAAAAAAAACAGGTACATGAATAAGTTGACCTGCGCGGTAAGTGCGGGCAATACCCGTACCAATCATATTTTTCTCTGATTTTTTCCAGCCGTAAATAAATGTTCCACTTAATGTAAGGGCATCTTTATTAATGGCGCTCATGTTATCAAACACTCCATTAACATCTGCACTTGCTTGAATGATTATGAAATTCTTTTCGTTGAGTGGTTTAAAAATATTTGTATTGATTCCTGCACTTGTTAGATTATGGTTATTAAGTGTTGAAGCAAATTGGTTTGTTCCTGGCTTTTCAATTTCAAATTTGCTGCCCCAATAATTGGCACCTAATTGCCAAATAATTTTGTTGTTAGAAATAACAGGAATATTTACTTGTGCCTTAAGCGATGATAACTGATTAACATGAAAATCTTGCATGGCAGGTAACATGCCACCCAGTGGCACACCAGGCATATGAAAAGCGTTGAATCTTTCAAAACCAAGGCTGATAATTTTTTGTGGAGTTTGATTTAATACTTTTGGCGTGCAATAGCGTTTAACACCATCAGCTTCTCCAAACTTGCTGTAATCAAAATTATCTGTGGTGTCAACTTGTGCCATTGTGGTGTTGGCAATGAGTAAAAACGCGCCTAGTAAAATCTTATGCATGGTATAAATATTTTATATAAAATTAACAACAAAATGAATAACGAAAATCAATGGTTTTATCTAACAACCACAACTTCGTTGTAAGGGACTCTAAATCTTGGTCCCCAAATACCTGGTTCAGTACCTTTACCCACCGCAATAATCATGTTTATTTCTGCACCAGCTGGTAAGCCAAGCGCACGCTTAACACGTATAGCATCAAAGCCTTCCATTGGGCATGATTCAAAACCCTCGGCGGCAATGGATAACATAAATGTTTGGGCAGCAAGCGCACAAGATTTATGTACCGTAACGCGCTGATCTGCATCTCCGCCAAAACGCATAAACGGTTTGCGAAGGCCCATAAAAAAGCAGAGCGCTCTTCTAACAAGTGTGGTGATACCAAAAATATCGGAGCGGTAGGCTAGGGGCATTAGTTTGCCATAATAATCCAGTCCTCTTTTTTGAGCGGTATTGGGCTCTCCATTAATGCCTTCTTTTATTTTATTGTAGTTCCAAGCGGCTCTTTGTTTCCAAAGGTCTTTTCTGGTAACAAAAACCACCAATTGCTTTGAAGTTCTAGCTGCATTTTGATCGAGACAAAGCGCTGTAAAAGATTCTTTTAAAGCAGGATCTTTGATCCATTGGAACTCCCATAATTGCATATTGCTGCTGTTAGGAGAAAGAATGCTTCTTTCTAAACTTCTAACGATTACATCGTCTGGCACTTCGATGTTGGCATCAAATTTTCGGTTAGAACGTCTGCGTTGTATGATTTCTTCAAAACTACTGCTTAATGACATGGTATGGATTTACGATTTATAGAATTGTAAATATCGTTAGATTTTGGGTATTAAAGATATATTTGTACCTCAAAACAATCAAGAAGCGCAATGGTTCAACTTCCTACACGTCAGGCAAACAATTTTGATTTGTTGCGTATTTTATTTGCTTGGTTTGTGATTGTATCCCATTCTTACGTTTTAAATGGGGATGGAGCCACCGACCCCTTATTTGAGATGACCCAACAAACGTTTTTATTTTCATTTATTGGCGTAAAAGGTTTTTTTATCATCAGTGGTTATTTGATTTTCAAAAGTATGGTGGTGAGCACTTCTATTTTTGAATACCTTGTAAAAAGGGTGCTTCGCATATTCCCGGCGCTAGCGGTTGTTTTACTTGTAACACTTGCAGCGGTTTATTTTATTTACCCTAATAATTTGCCGCCGTTTTTTACCAACAAAGAAGTATATGCTTATTTTTTAGGAAATATCATTTTGTTTAAACCCCATTTTTTTATTTCCGGGATATTTTCGGGGCTTCCATCGGCTGCCATCAATGGATCTTTATGGACCATCGAATATGAGTTTTTCTTTTACGTTTTTATTTTGTTGTTCTTTTATTTTAGGTCTCAAAAAAAACAATTAATCATTGCATTGTCCGTTGTTGTGGTTTTATTTTTAATGGTGCGTTTGGCCTTTTATGACTGGACTGTTCAAACACATTTTTTTATTCCACTCGAACCTCTTTTTGATTTGGGGCCTTATTTTTTGATGGGTTCTTTACTTAGTTGTTTTGATTTTGATAAAATGCCTGCTAAAAATGCAATTGCCGCTGTTTTAAGTATGGCACTTATAGCCTCGGTGTATTTTAAAATTGGACATACGGTTGTTTATTTTACACTTCCCTTTATAGTGATTTATGTAGGCAAGCAAACCTCAAAGCTGGCTAATTGGGTGCATACCAAGTTGGGAGATCCTTCTTATGGCATTTACCTGTATGCATTTCCATTACAGCAGTTGCTTATTTATTGGTACCGCCCTTCTACGCTTGTGTTGTTTATTGCTAGTACCATTGGGGCATTTGTTTTTGGTTATCTCTCATGGATATTCATCGAAAAAAAGGCGTTGGCCCTCAAACAGTATTTTTTACAGAATCGTCATAAATAGGTAGCAAACAATACATATCATTAAAATGATGGTAACTGCTGCAATCGTCCAAGGATCAGTGTCTAATAATTTGCGTTTCTTTTTCTTATTATTTTTTTGTGCCAGCGCCCTAACTGTTTTTTTAAGTGCCTGGTTATAGGCAGCAAGTTGAGCTTTATTTTTGAATGCTGTAAGGCCTTCTATAGCAGCTTCAATATCTGCTGATTGTAGCATCATTTTTTCAATTTCATGCTGTTCGTCTGGTGTTGCAGTGCCTGATAAATATTTTTCCAATACCTGCTCATTCACGGAAACGTCCTTTTCTAATATGTCTAAAAGATCATTCATCTTGCAAGCGCTTTTCAATTAATAACTTTAAATTCCTTTTTCCATTTTGAATATGACTTTTAACTTCTAGTAGGGTATATCCTGTAATGGATGCAACGTTTTGATAGCTGTTTTTTTGAAGGTAAAATAGCGTAACACATTTTTGTTGTGCCTCATTTAATAAAGGAAGCATTTGTTCCAATAAAGATGCTAGTTGTTCTTTTTGTATGGCCTCCATTTTGTCTGTTTCTGAACTAGGCACTTGTTCTAAACTACTTGCATCTACCATTTTGTTTTGTTGCCTCAAAAGTACCAAGCAATGATTTTTGCAAATCATGTACAGCCAGCTTTTTAAGTAGGTAACCTTGTATTTTTCCAATTCAAGAATGGCTTTTAAAAAGACCTGCTGCACGGCGTCTTTGGCAGCCTCTTCGTCTTTTAAATATTTCATACAAAGGCCCAGTAGTAAATACGTGTGTCTTTCTAGTGCAAGTCCAATCCACAACGAATCTCTGCTCTCATAGTAGCGTTCAAGCAAATTTTGGGTGGTGATATGTGAATATTTCGAATCCTGCACGTCTTAAAAATACTTCTTTTTAAAGAGATACTACAATCTACAAATTCCATAACTTACCATAAATTTTAAAGCATGGCAGCAGTGATTTGTGTGGTTCCAGTGGCGCCCTTAAGAGCAGAGGGTTCACATAGGGCAGAAATGGTTTCTCAAATATTATTTGGGGAAACTGGGGTGATCATCAGTGAAACCAAAGATTTTTACCAGATTCAATTACATCAAGATGGCTATGAAGGTTGGTGTCAAAAATTGCAATTGCAATTGGTTTCAGAGGATGCAAAGGTTACTACTACTGGATATACGCCTAATTGGATCAATAGTGCGGTTTTTAATGATCAACCCATTCAACTCCCGCTTGGCACACCCATTGTTTCTTATGCAAGTTCAGATTTTGAATTAAGCTATTCGGGTCCTATTTGGGATATTGCAAACAAAGCATTTACACCTGATACACTTGAAAATCTTGCTAAACAATTTTTAGGTACTGCTTATTTGTGGGGAGGCAGGTCTGTATTTGGTATTGATTGTAGTGGCTTTGTGCAAATGGTTTTTAAATTATTGAATGTTTGCTTACCCCGCGATGCATACCAGCAAGCCGAAATGGGAGAGGCCATAGATTTTTTAGCCGAAGTAAAACTTGGGGATTTGGCTTTTTTTGACAACGAGCAAGGAAAAATTACCCATGTAGGTATTTTATTATCGCCGCACCAAATTATTCATGCTTCTGCTGTTGTAAGAATCGATCCTATCGATCAAGCAGGTGTTGTAAGCAGCACAACAGGACTTCGTACGCATCAACTCCGCACCATCCGAAGATTGGCGTTATCATTTTAAATTGAAGGCATAAAAAAAGCAGCACGAGTGCTGCTTTTTTTTATAGTAAGGTTTCAATTACACATCCATTACACATTATCTACATTAAGTCCATTGCTTTTGCAAAATAGGTAACGGTACCAGGTAACGCTAACCAAAAGAATTCACGGTATACGACTAGTAAAGTAATCATTACAGCTAACCAGAAAAAACAGATAGCCCAGTATTTTGCAGTTGATTTATTTGCTTCCATGTAAATAATTTTTGCAAAGATAAGGGCCGGTTTTCATTTAGCCAACAAATATCCTATGGCTGTTGCGGCAATACCAAGGGCTAATGTTCCAAGGGTATACACCAAAAAACTGCCATAGCGCTGTTGTTGTAATAGTTCAAGATTTTCCCAAGCAAACGCCGAAAATGTGGTAAATCCACCACAAATACCGGTTGCTAAAAATAGGCGAAGGGAGGGGCTTATTTGACCTTTAATGGTGAGTCCCATAATGAGTCCCATCATTAGGGCACCTACAATATTTACCACACCTGTGGCATATGGAAATGTTGCTGATTTAATCAGTAGTCCAAAAATGTACCTGGCCACGGCACCTATCATACCGCCCAGTCCAACCCAAATCATGTTTTTGAATTCCATGTTTACTGATTTATTCCTTTACAGCCACCACCAGCCATTTACCATTTGTTTTTTCAATTTCAATTTGGCGTGGCTTTTTGTCTAACGAATATTGAAAGTTCATGCGCGTATGCAAACTATCCTCATCGGTTATGTCTAATATGACAATGGAAGCCTGTCTAAAACTCGATCTACCTTCTTTATCTAGGGCCCTGTAGGTTTTTTCGGTGGTAGCCGTTTGCGACTTCATGGTTTCACTAGCAGCAGCAAACGCTACGGCTTTTTCAAAATCGCCTTGTAAACAAGCTTCTAAATAGTTACGGCCCGCCTCAATGGAAGTGTTTGCTGGCGGAAAGTTTTTAGTAGGGGCAGAACAACCAATAAAAAGGGCGAATAAGCCAATGGATATGCTTTTCATGGGATAAAAATACAATTTAAGCAACTGATTTTAACAATCATTTTACTAATAGTTGTTAGGATATCAATATAAAATGCTACCTTTGCACCAGAATTGAACAACAACCCTAATTACCATCTACTTGCGCCCGTCGCATCTGATTTTTAAGGTTCACTTTACGATTACAGCCCGCCAGGCAACCATTTGAATTTACTTGTTCAATTTAACGATGCAAATTTTAAATATATATACAATGAACAGCAATGCTATGCCTGCTATCGTACAAATCGATACAGACAACCTAAAAAAGTTAACAACAGAAGTAAAAGAAACAGTGGCAGACGCCGTAATTGGTGTAAACAATGCACAAACACGTAAATCTTTTGGAATCACAGATTTGTGGGCTATCCGAAAAAATGTAAAGCCTACACGGGCTGGATCAAATAGAAACTTCTAAAAAATAAAAAGGGCCTCATGCAAATGATGCCCTTTTTATTTATGTTTTTATTTATGTTTTTATTTAAGGATGACCGTGCCAATTTTTTTGGTGATCTCTCTTTCAATGTCTTTGAGGTGTTTGTGTAATTCTATCAGCCTCATCTGTTCTTCAAAACCGGCATGTTCCATGTCAATTTGGTTTTGGTCAAACATCTTTTTAATTTTTCGAAGTTTAAAATAGTTGACACTCATGGTAACATCTTCCATCGAAGTGTCTCTATTAACAATATTCATTCCTTCTAAAATAGTATCCCATTTTAAACTTAATTCATGTGGTGAAACAGTTAAGTTAACCACTAGGTTTCTGATATTTTCATCGTCGTGGTAGAGTAGGGTTTTGGAGGTAGGTTCCATCCCTTTGTCATACCAGCTTTTATAGATTTGGTAGAGGTTCAAATACTGCTCATTGTCAAAATCAAACTGCTCCAATTCTTCAAAAATAAAATTGGCCATCGTTTTGTTATCGTCAAATTTTAAAAGGCCGTAATCGAGTAATACGCGAATTAAATTCTTTTCATAAATATCATCTTGATTAATCAGGGCGGCGCCTTCATCAAAACCCGTTTCCTGACTGCCTTCTAATATCTGCTGCGCTTCTTCGAAAGGCATTTTCTTCTCCTGCTTAACTAAAATGTCGCGCTTAAATTTGTTGACAAGATTGGTGAGCCCCGTTTCATCAATGCGAAGAAGGCTAGCACACTTTCTAATATAATCTTGTTGCTTAGTAAAATCTTCGGCCTTGTTTATTTTACTAAGTGTTTCTGCTATTTGATTAACAACAGTACTTTTTTTGCTAACATCTCCGCCAGCTTCTTGAAGCATAACTTCAAGTTGAAATAATATAAAGTCTTTTTTAGCAGTGGCTACAAATTCTTTAAAAGCGGTGGTGCCTACTTTGTTCACGTAACTATCCGGATCCTCGTTATCTGGTATGAGAACGAGTCTTACATTGAGGCCTTCTTCTAGTGCCATATCAAGCCCACGAAGCGCTGCTTTTACACCCGCGCTGTCACCATCATAAATGATGGTTAGGTTTTGGGTGTATTTTTTAATTAAGCGAAGTTGCTCGGTTGTAAGTGAAGTGCCGCCACTCGCTACAACGTTTTCGATGCCAGCTTGATGAAGGCTTACAACGTCGGTGTAACCTTCTACAAGTAAACACTCATCTGCTTTATCGATGGCCATTCTGGCAAAGTAGGAGCCGTATAAAATTTTACTTTTACTGTATACTTCGTTTTCGGGGGTATTGATGTATTTAGGGCCTCTGTCTGATTTGCCAATAATACGCGCCCCAAAGCCAATTACTTTTCCCGTATTTCCATGAATGGGAAAAATAATTCGACCTCTATAATTGTCTACAAGCTCATCACCATTTCTGTTCGCAACAAGTCCTGTTTTTGGAAGGAGCGTTGGATTAAATTGATTGGCTAATAATGAAGATGTAAGTGCTGTTCTATTTTCTGGATTGTAACCAATCTGAAATTTTTCGATGATCTCTTTTCTAAATCCTCGCTCTTGTAAATAGGAGAGCGCAATATTTTTTCCTTCCTCCGATTCTAGTAATTGCTCACTAAAAAACTTTTGCGCAAAATGATTGATTGCATATAAGCTATCAGAAGTTTGAACAAGAATTTTTTGTTCGGGAGAAGTTTCTGTTTCTTCAATTTCAATATTGTATCTAGCAGCTAGCCATCTTAATGCTTCTACATAACTATACTTTTCATGCTCCATTAAAAAAGTAATGGAGTTGCCACTTTTACCACAACCAAAACATTTGTAAATTTCTTTTACAGGAGAGACTGTAAATGATGGAGATTTTTCGTTGTGAAAGGGACAGTTGCCTAAGTAATTGGTACCACGTTTTTTGAGTTTCACAAACTCGCCTACAATATCAATAATATCGATGCGGCTGGTAATTTGTTGTATGGTACTTGGCGAAATCATTAAGGTCACGAAGTTAATAGAACCGAATCAATTATGGTTTATTAACAATTTCAAATAATAAATAATTTAAATACGTTTAAGGTAAACCCCTTTAAAACAAGGCTTTGCTTAAAAATACCACCGAATTACAATATTTTATCCTTTACGGTTGTGAATAACCTCAATTTTTATTAAAACAACCCCTTGAAATATGCCCAAGAAATTTTAACATTGCGTTGATTATTGCGGTGTTTACATGAAAACGTAACGCTATGATAATCAATTATTGTTCATAGAAACCAAAAACTAGTATGAGAAAAATTGCTTCCTTGATGAAAGTAGTTACATTACTACTTCTCATTTTCTCGTTACCATCTATGGCTCAGAGTCAAAACGTCTCTGGTAAAGTTTTAGATGCCGACAAAAAAACACCACTACAAGGTGTAACTGTAAAAGTGTTAGGGACTACATCTACCACACAGTCAAATGAAAAAGGTGAGTTCACCATTAAAGCAAATAAGGGTCAAACCTTACTTGTGAGTTACATTGGTTATGATGGCCAGCGTGTAACTGTAAATGGCGCTACAGTATCTATTTCTATGCGTTCATCAGTATCAGAACTTGAAGAAGTTACGGTAGCGATGGATATCAAGAAAAAACCAAGAGATCTTGGTTATTCTGCGCAAACTGTAAAAGGTGATGAAGTAAAAGAAACACAACGTGAAAACTTTTTAAATGGATTGCAAGGTAGAATTGCGGGTGCAACAATCACTGCAACATCTGGTGTTCCGGGTGCATCATCTACTATCGTATTAAGAGGTTTTAACTCTATGTCTTTGAACAACCAACCGTTATTTGTGATAGATGGTATCATCATTGAAAATGATGCAATCAACGCAGTAGAAACCGTTCCGGGTGCTGCTGGTCAGAACAACACATCTAACGACTTTACAAACCGTATTGCGGATTTAAACCCGAACGATATCGAAAGTGTTACCGTTCTTAAAGGGCCTGAAGCAACCGTACTTTATGGTAGTTCTGCAAGTAATGGTGCGATCATCATTACTACTAAAAAAGCAAAGATAACTGCTGGTAAAAAATTAAATGTTAGCTATGATAATAGCTTCCGTTTTCAATCACTTGGAAATGTACCTTCTATTTATACAGGGTTCCAACAAGGAGCAAATGGTTTAGCTAGTACTGGAACTTTTTCTGCATTTGGTCCTGTTATGACTGCTGATATTCCTTTGTATGATAACATTGGAAATTTCTTCAACAATTCTGCAGGTACTACACACAACTTAAGTGCTGATTTTGGAACTGCTAAATCTAGCTACCGTGCAAGTGGATCTTTTTATGATCAAACTGGGGTAGTGCCAAACACAAGATTAACTAGAACCAACTTAAGACTTACCAATACCACTAAGATTACCAAAAATTTAGAAGTAACGCCATCTATTGCATACAGTAATAGTATCAATGACAAAGCAATGAAAGGTGCGGGTGGTTATTTGCTGAATTTATTTATGTGGCCTGTTACAGACAATGCTGTAAATTATTTATTGCCAAATGGTAATAAGCGTTATTTGATTGCAAATAACAATGCGGCTGATGATGCGTTTTTAGGAACTGTTGCTGAAACGGACAATCCGTTTTTTGCTGTTCACAGAAATGAATCACAAGATAAAACAGACAACTACACGGCTAATTTATCTATCAACTACAATCCTTTAAAGTGGTTGTCAATTGCTGGTCGTTTTGGTTACAACTATTATGAAACCTCTGGTTTCCAATACCGTGATCCAGAATCTGCATCACAATCTTCAATGGCCAATAAAGGTCAATTAGATAACTACTGGGTTAAAGCGGGTAACTACAACCATACAATCACCGCTACTGCTAAAAAAACTTTTGGCAAATTTAATGCGCGTGTAACAGTTGGTACAAGATGGGCTGAAACCAAATCAGAAAGATTTGGTATTTCTGGTACACAAGATAGTATCAGAAGTTTTGATAGTTCTGCAACAGCATTTAATACTAGAAGCCGTTTAAGTAGAACTACATTATATGGTAACAATCAGTGGAACGAAATTAGAACTATGCAAATTGCTGGTTTTACAGAAGCTACTATTAGTTATAATAACCTTGTTTTCTTAACAGGTTCAATGGCTTTTGAATCTTCTTCAGTATTACCAAAAGCAAATAGAAATTACTCTTACCCTGGTGGAAACATCAGTATCATCATGAGTGATATCTTCCCTAAATTAAAAGGAGGATTACTAAGCTATTGGAAAATTAGAAGTTCATTAGCACAAACGGCAAGGCTTCCAAACGCCTATGCAAACCAGTCTAACTTTGTGCCAACAATGACGAGTGCTTTAACACCGCCTACAAGCCCTAGTGGACTTATTAACGTTCCATTACAATATTCGTTTTATAACGCTAACCCTTACTTACGTCCAGAGCGTCAGCAAACCTATGAAGTGGGTACTGAGTTTAGAATGTTTGGTGATGTGTTAACCGTTGATGCGGCTTATTATAATACATTAGCACTTGATCAAATTGCGCAAGGTTTTAGAGCTTCTTATGGTACAGGATTTGTACTAAATACAGCCAACAACTCTAGCGTTCGTAACCAGGGTGTGGAACTTTCAATTGGTGTTAAACTAATTCGTAAGAAAGACTTTGATTGGAATATCCAATTCAACGTAAACCACATGTGGAACAAAGTACTTGCAATTCCAATGCCTATTGATATTGCTGGTGCCGATTACTATGATGCATCTACTTGGTTATATTCGAATGCAAGAGGTGGTTTAAGACCTGGTTACTCTACAGGTACCATCACAAGCTTTGGTTACAGAAGACAAGATTTGTCTGCTCCTGGCGCTAATGGTTTATCAAAAAATGATGGTGATGTTTTAATTTCTCCAACAACTGGTTTACCTATCAATGATGGTGTGTTTAGAGTAAGAGGTGACCGTACTGTTGGTTTAACAGTAGGTACAATCAACCGTATCCGTTACAAGAACTTAAGCTTATCATTCTTATGGGATTTAAGACTTGGTGGCGATATCTTTAACGCAACGGGTATGTACTTAACAACACTTGGTAAATCAGCAAAAACTGCAGATCGTATGACGCCAAGAGTCGTGTCTGGTATTTTACAAGATGGTTTAGAAAATACAGCTACACCAACGCGTAACACTATTTTAGTGACGCCGTATTTTAACAATACCTATTACAACTCAACCAATATGCCGGAAGAAGATTACATGGAGCGTAATATCAAAGCATTCCGCTTACGTGATATCTCTTTAAGTTATACCATTCCTTCTAAAGCACTTGTAAACAATGCTGGAAAAAACATGGAATATCCTGGCTTACTTGATTATGTAAATTTCAAATCACTTAGTTTGTTTGTAACCATGAATGATCTATTCTTATTTACAAACTATTCTGGTGCTGATCCTGCTGCGAACGGTGGTAACGCTTCACTTAGAGGTGTTGGTGCAGTTGGTTTCGATTATGGAAACATTGCTGCTCCACTTAGCTTCAATGCTGGAATTAGAGTAGGATTTTAACTTGTAAAAAAAATAATTATGAAAAATAAAAAGCACATACATTATTTTATTGCAGTAACACTGGCATTAGTTGGTATAGCTAATTTACAGTCATGCAGTAAAAAATTAGACGATGCTTACTTAAACCCTAACAACCCTGTTGAAGGGGCTATAGAAGCCATATTACCTAACGTTATTAATCAAATGACATCTACAGCTGCACCCCCAACGGGTGGTGGTGGTGGATCTTATGGTCCAGTAACAGATGCGGTAAACTTAGCAAAATACATTCAGTGGTGGCATACCAACACTTCTGGCAACTTGTATGATCAATTAGGTGGTGTTTTTGCAACCACTTCTGATGTAACAGGTAACGTTTGGGCGATGCATTATTATGGAATTGGCCCAAATGCTAAATACATCATTTCTAGAGGTACTGAGCAAAAGAAATGGGATTATGTAGGTGTTGCTACAGGTATTTTTGCATGGAGCTGGTTGGTTACCACAGAGCAGTATGGTGAGGTTATCATGCGTCAAGCATTTGATACCGAGCGTCAACAATTTGATTATGATAGCCAAGCAGATGTATATGATTCTGTTAGAGTGATGTGCGATAACGCCATTGCATTATTAAATAGAACTGATGGTGCAGTAAGCGCTACCAACCTTAAATATGGTGATAATTATTTTTACGGCGGTGACGTAAACAAATGGAAAAAGTTTGTGTATGCGGTAAAGGCTAAAACTTTTGCGCACTTAAGCAACAAAGCTATTTACAAGAGCAAAAACTATGCAGATTCTGTTATTAAGTATTCTGACATGGCTGTTGTAACCAATGCAGATAACGCTGTTCAAAAATGGGTAGGTGGTAATTTTAGCGGTACCAACAACTTCTTTGGTCCATACCGTAACAATATTGGTACCCTTCGTCAATCTGCATACATTGCAAATTTATTGACAGGTACCGATACCGAATCTCCATTTACTGGGGTGTTTGATCCACGTACGCCGTATTTGATTAATGAAAACACCAATGGTACTTTTAAAGGTGTTCAAGCTAATTTAGGTTCAACAGGACTTGGTACTGCTGATCAGCCAAGAAATTACTGGAGAGCTCCTTATTCTTCTATTGCAGTAACTGCCGATTCTGGCCGCTACATTTTTAACAACCTAGCACCATTCCCGCTTTTAACAGCTTCTGAAGTGTTATTTACAAAAGCGGAAGCTGCTTTACGTAAAGGCGATAAAGCATTAGCATTGTCTACGTATAAAAGAGCGATTGAATTAAATTTTGAAATGCTAACCACGCAGTATCAATCTCGTATTCCATGGGCAAGTTTAATTACAACTGCTTCTCAAGCCGCGTATTTAACCAATCCAAAAGTAATGCCTGCCGATGCTAATGGTTTAACATTTTCTCACATTATGCTTCAAAAGTACATTGCGCTTTATGGATATGGCTTTAGCGAAACTTGGACAGACATGCGTAGGTTTAAGTATTTGGATCTAGATCCTGCTACTGGTAAAAAAGTATATGCTGGATTTACCTTGCCTTCAACCATTCATATTTACAATGCTGGTAAACTTCCTTACAGATGTCGTCCACGTTACAACTCAGAATATTTATACAATATTCCTGCATTGCAAAAAATTGGTGCATTGGCATCTGATTACCACACCAAAGAACAGTGGTTCATGCAACCATAATCTTAACGCAAAAAAAGTAAGAGATGAAAAAAATAATTAATTATACAATGGCTTTGGTTGCCTTATTTGTATTTGCTTCTTGCAAAAAAAATACAGGTGTTACCAATCAGCCTTATGATACCTATGGCACGCCTGCTGATAAGGGTCAATTAAAAGTAAACCTAGCGTTTGCTTATGCAGTTGATTACGCAAACTTGCGTATCAAATTAAATGGCGCTTACGTTAGTAATTTATTGCAATCACGTACACCTTTTCCTGGAGGTGGTTATAATACCCGTGGTAGTAACTTTGCACTTTACATGAGTGTGCCTTTAGGAAGCAATGCAGTTTCTATTGTAATGCCTAAAGTAAATACCAACACAGACTCTGTGGTATTATTTAGCACCAACGTAAACATTACAGACAATACGCCGCAAACACTTCATTTAACAGATACCGCTGCTAACATGAAGTCGGTACTTGTTAAAAACAATATCGTTGGTATTGCAGATGGTATGTGCAGATTCAATTTTGTACACTTAATGCCAAATGTTCCTGCCGTAGATTTATACCTTAATGGTATTTTAATGAAGGCGAATATTCCTTATTTAGGAAATTCAGGCGCTATGGATATTCCGGTTGGTATTAATGCACCTGGCTTTGTTTCAGGTACAACTACAACATGGGCTATTCGTGCAGCAGGAGCAACTTCTACATCTGCAGCACTAGTAAGTTATGCTAGTGCCAACGGACTACAAAGTGGTGTTGCGCTTACTGGATTTAGCATGGGCTACTCAGCTGCTACAGGAGCAAGGCTACCTTATTTAGCTTTAACGCTTGATAGAAACAAATAGTCAGTTATCATACTTTTAAATAGGGCGAAAAATTATATTTTTCGCCCTATTTTTTTTAACAAAGTTTGCGTCAATAGTTTTGTAAATTTGTAACCATGAATGCTAAATATTTGTTGATTGTTGGGCTCTTGTTTTTTGCGCCATTTGTAGTGTCTTCGCAGGCTCTAGATTCTATGTTGGCTATTTACAAAGAAAATTATCAGCAAGAAAAAGTACATATTCATTTTGACAAAGGACTTTATGCAAAAGGTGAAACCATTTGGGGTAAAGCCTATATTTTAGCAGGTGAGGGTTTATCTGATTATAGCAGAAATTTTTACGCAGATTGGTACGATGATGCAGGGCAATTAATAAAGCATACGGTACATCCCATTTTTGAATCCTCTGCAAAACTTCAATTTGAAATTCCGCAAAATTATAAAGGCACCCGTATTCGTGTAAAAGCATACACTAGATGGATGCTAAATTTTGATGCTGCTTTTATTTTTACCAAAGACATTACCGTACAAGGTTCCGATTCTTTAGCGGGCTCCAAAAAAGTCGAGCCTATATATAAGTTGCAGTTTTTTCCAGAAGGCGGACAACTCATTACAGGACTACAAACGCAGGTAGGATTTTTATCGGTAAATCAAAACGGTGATCCTGCACCCATAAAAGGAGCCATTTTTAATAGTAAAATGCTGCTCATGGATTCTATCCAATCGGTACATGATGGGATGGGTGTTTTTAGTTTTATGCCAGAAAAAGACGAAACGTATAACTGCATATGGGTAGATGCCGCTGGCACGGTGCATACTACAGCAGTTCCTGTCGCAAAATCAGACGGTATTGTTATGCAGGCGCTATTACAAGACGATAAGGCTAAAATTGTTATTCAGCGCCCGTCTATAACGGCGCAAAACTTTTTACAACTGCATGTGGTGGCGTCCATGAATCAGCGCATGGTATATACCTCTACCATTCAGTTGCAAACAAAAAAATCAGCAGCACTAGCTATGAGAACCGATAGTTTGCCTACGGGTGTTTTACAAATTACCGTTTTTGACGCAGCTTGGGTGCCAGTAGCAGAGCGGGTTTTATTTATCAATAATAACCTGCATACATTTTATCCTTCCGTAAAAATGTTTACGCCACGTTTAAGTAAGCGTGCTAAAAACACCATCGATATTGTAGTAGAAGATACTTTGTTAAGTAATTTGTCCGTATCTGTAACGGATATCAATGCAGTGCAAGATAATTCCAATACTATTTTTTCAAACCTGCTTTTACAAGGAGACATTAAAGGTAATATCCCAAATGCTGCTCAGTATTTTTCAAGTACCGATGCTGACATGCCAGCAAAGCTAGACCTAGTGATGCTTACGCATGGTTGGCGTAAATACAACTGGGAAGAAATGATTAAAGGAAAGCTACCCAATTTAAAATACCAAATGGATAGTGATTATTTACAAATTAGAGGTGCGGTATATAATGGCGCAAGCTTTGATAATAAACTCGTGAAGAGTATTACTATGGTGCTCCAATCTAAAGATAGCAGCAAGCAGTATTTTTTTGCACCCATTAACCCTGATGCTAGTTTTAGTCAGCGCGGCATTATATTTTTTGATACAGTGCGTGTTTTTTATAAAATCAATGGAGATAAAAAAATAGCGCCTAGTACGGTGGCTAATTTTACCTATAGCTTGCCCACTGTTATGTATCCTACACAAATTCAATTGTATCATTTTGCAAAACCTGATACAACGGGGCTTTCTTATCTAATGTATATGGAAGCACAGGCTAAAAGAATTAAAAAAACATTTGACTCGGTAGTTATTTTAAAAGAGGTGGTCGTGCAATCAAAAGCAAAGTCTGCCATTGATGTACTGGATGAAAAATATACAACCGGATTATTTTCTTCTAGAGATAGTTATGCATTTGATGTACAAAACGATGGCCATGCAACCGGTGCTACCAACGTGTTTCAGTACTTGCAAAATTTAATTCCGGGCATGACTATGTCAATTCCAATACTTGGTGCTAATGGTGCAGAAGATGCGAATAGTAACAATGTTCCCGGATTAAATTGGCGCGACGGTACCCCTGATATTTTCTTGAATGAAATGTTATCAGACGCAGAGCAAACCATGGGTATTCAAATGAGTGATATTGCCTACATTAAAGTTTTTCGTCCACCATTTATGGGATCATCAGGATCAGGGCCGTCAGGTGCCATTGCTATTTATACCAAAAAGCCCGCCGATTTAAAAAATGAAAGTTTAAAAGGGTTGAGTAACGCCATTTTAACAGGATATACCAATTACAAAGAATTTTATAGTCCTAATTATTTGACAGCACCCACTAAAGTGCCTGATGTAAGAACCACGCTTTATTGGAACCCTTATGTACTAACAGACAAAAAAACCAAACTCGTTAAACTGGATTTTTACAACAACGATGTTACCACCAAATTTAGAATTGTGGTAGAAGGGATGAATGCTGCAGGTAAATTAACACGAGTAGAAAAAATAATTCAGTAAGCGACCGTTTATTCTGCTTCCTTATCAAATTCAAAATCGTCGCTATCTAGTAGCTCACGTTCAATTTCTTCCATCATTACAATGTCGGAGGCTTCACTTACCGTAGGGGTAAGGTTAAGTACTTCTAAAAAGCCAAGCTCGTCAAAAGCATTTTCAATTTTTGGGGACAGGCAGCAAATGACAAAAGAGGCGCTTTTATCATAAAATGCCTGTTGTAAATCTGTTAAGACTTGACAAGCCTTAGGATCAATATCTGTAACATTTTCTAGATTCAATACCATATTTTTTAATGGCGATTCTAGACATTTATTGCAAATAGTCTCTATTTCTGCTGCTATAATGGCAGTGATAGAGGTTCCAGCTGGGGTTAAAAGCTGGTATTTTTCTTTGGTATCAATTTTGAGCTCCATAGGATAGGCGTGAAGTTAGTAAATGTGGATAATCCACACACAACTTCGCTCAAAAATTTTCGTTATAATTGTATAAATCCAATTTTCGTTATGGATAATAATTTTTCGGCACAAGTAAAAGAGATCATTTCCTATAGTAGGGAGGAAGCTTTAAGGTTAGGAAACGACTTTATAGGGACAGAGCATTTATTGCTTGGACTTATAAGGGATGAGGAAAATACGGCCATTAAGGTGCTAAAGCAGCTTAATGTAGACCTGTATGAGCTCCGCAAGGAAATTGAGCTTGCTGTTAAGGATAAGACCGGTAAAAATATTGCCAATATCAATAGTTTACCCTTAACCAAGCAGGCCGAAAAAGTAATTCGTGTTACTGTGTTAGAAGCCAAGGCCCTCAAAAGCCCACTGGTAGAGACGGAGCACTTAATGCTAAGTATTCTCAAAAACAAAGAAAATATTGCCACTCAAATACTGGGTCAATTTGATATCGATTACGATTTGTTTAGAACCGAGCTAGGTATGGTGGGTAGTTCAAGCCCTCAAAACGAGTTCCCGGAAGACAATGACAACGACGATGATTTTGATGAAGAAAAAAGAGGCGGTGGATTTAGTCAGCCTAAAGCTGCAAAATCTCCGGCTGGGGCAAAAAGTAAAACACCTGTACTAGATAATTTTGGAAGAGACATTACCAAATTAGCTGAGGTGGGTAATTTAGATCCTATTGTTGGACGTGAGGCAGAAATTGAACGTGTGAGTCAGATTTTAAGCCGTCGTAAAAAAAATAATCCCATTTTAATTGGTGAGCCGGGTGTGGGTAAAACGGCCATAGTAGAAGGTCTAGCGCTCCGAATTGTGCAGCGCAAAGTAAGTCGTGTATTATTTGATAAGCGTGTAATATCTTTAGATCTTGCAGCACTAGTTGCAGGTACTAAATACCGTGGTCAATTTGAAGAGCGCATGAAAGCCATCATGAATGAGCTTGAAAAAAACAGAGACGTTATTTTATTTATTGATGAAATACATACCATTGTTGGTGCTGGTGGAGCGAGTGGATCACTGGATGCTTCTAACATTGTAAAACCTGCACTTGCAAGAGGAGAGCTCCAATGTATTGGCGCTTCTACACTTGACGAATACCGCATGCACATCGAAAAAGATGGCGCACTCGATAGACGTTTCCAAAAAGTATTGATTGAGCCACCTAGTGTGGATGATACCATTGTTATCTTAAACAATATCAAATCTAAATACGAAGATTTCCATAACGTAACCTATGGCGATGATGCTATTGAGGCTTGTGTAAAATTAAGCGACCGCTACATGACGGACCGTTTACTCCCGGACAAAGCCATTGATGTATTAGATGAAGTTGGTGCTAGGGTGCACTTAAAAAATATCAATGTTCCTGAAACTATTGTGGAACTTGAAAAAGAAATTGAAGCTGTTAAAAACGAAAAAAATAAAGTGGTAAAAAGTCAACGTTTCGAAGAAGCGGCTGCACTTAGAGACACTGAAAAGAAATTAGGAGAATCTTTGGAGCAAGCAAAAACGGCTTGGGAAGAAGAGAGCAAAAACAAGCGCTATCCTATTTCTGAAGAAAATATTGCCGAAGTAGTGAGTATGATGACAGGCATTCCTGTTAAGCGTATGGTACAAGCTGAAACAGACAAGCTGCGCCGTATGAATGAAGAAATGAAAGGCATGGTTGTTGGACAGGATGAAGCTATTTTAAAAGTGGTGAAAGCCATTCAGCGTAATAGAGTAGGATTAAAAGATCCGAAAAAGCCAATTGGTACCTTTATATTTTTAGGCCCTACTGGTGTTGGTAAAACTGAACTAGCGCGTGCACTAGCCCGCAATATGTTTGAGTCCGACGATGCACTCATTAGAATTGATATGAGTGAGTACATGGAAAAATTTACTGTGAGCCGTTTAATTGGCGCACCTCCAGGCTATGTAGGATATGAAGAGGGCGGACAATTAACTGAAAAAGTTAGACGCAAACCTTACTGTGTTATTTTACTAGACGAAATTGAAAAAGCGCATCCAGATATTTACAATATTTTATTGCAGGTACTCGATGATGGTCAGTTAACAGATGGCCTTGGCCGAAAAATTGATTTCAAAAACACACTCATCATTATGACTTCTAATATTGGCGTACGTCAATTAAAAGAGTTTGGTGATGGTGTAGGTTTTGCTACAGCTACGCGTATTCAAAACGCCGAAGAAAATAACAAAGCAGTTATTGAAAAAGCGTTAAAGCGGACCTTCTCTCCAGAGTTTTTAAATCGTATTGATGATGTGGTGGTGTTTAATTCTTTAACCAAAGAAAACATTTTCAACATCATAGATATTTTAATGAAGGGTGTAGAAAAGCGTTTACAAAACCTTGGCTTTAGTTTAGAATTAACAGAAGCTGCTAAAGATTTTATTGCAGATAAAGGATACGATGTGCAGTATGGGGCAAGACCATTACACAGAGCCATTCAAAAATATTTAGAAGATCCTCTAGCAGAAGAAATTTTAAACTTTACCATAACGGCCGGAGATACACTTATTGCAGACCTCGATAAAGAAGCAGGTAAAATTGTATTTACTTTTCGCAAAAAAGTAACCGAAGACGAAAGCGCTAAAGTAGAGTAGATATTAGTAATAGATGGGGGGATTATCCTCCCCATCTGTAACTGTCCTGCTTGAGTCCAGCTAAATCAATAACACGGTCAACCACGGTGGCAGCTGCCTGCTCAATTGTAGTAGGTCTGCTGTAAAACGATGGGGTAGCTGGGCAAATAATACCGCCTGCTAGCGTTACCGTTTCCATGTTTTTGATATGAATAAGGTTGTACGGCGTTTCGCGCACCATTAGAATAAGCTTTCTTCTTTCTTTTAAAACCACATCTGCGGCGCGGGTAATTAAATCGTCGCTAATGCCGGATGCAATGCGCCCTAAGGTACCCATGCTGCAAGGAGCAACAATCATGGTGTTGTAGCCTGCCGATCCAGAGGCAAAGGGGGCGTTAAAGTCAAACTTTTCGTAGTAATTAAAAGGGTAGTTGTTAAAGTCTGTGTTCCCTAGTTCCGTTTCCCAAACTTCTTTGGCGTTCTTGCTCATGACAATGCCCACCTGTGCTACTTGGGTATTTAAAGCAGCTAATTTATCCAATAAAACCTTGGCATAAATAGAACCGCTGGCTCCAGTAATTGCAATGACAATTTTGTGTTGCATGGGCATCTTTTGTACTATAACAAAAGTAGGCCTAAAAAGTTAAACTTATTTGTACATGAGCTCGTAGTACTCCTTGGCCATACGGTTGGCGTCAAACTGCACCTGTACATCACGCATACCATTTTGAATCACTTGGCGCCAAGTGTCATAGTTATCGTAATACATAGGGATGATTTGCTCTTCCAGAATTTCGTATAGCTTATTTAGGTCGTAATCGTCCTGTTCATGCTGATGCATGTTTTCATAATCGGCCTTAGGCACCACGAATCCATTGTTACCATGGTTGATGAATTCTGGGATCCATCCATCGTCGGTAGAAAAGTTAACCGAACCATTCATCGCAGCAGTCATACCGCTGGTACCAGAAGCTTCGCGCGGAACGCGCGGATTGTTAAGCCAAATATCTGAAGCCTGTTTAAGGCGCTTACTTAATCCTAATTCGTATCCAATTAAAACAGCTACATTTTTATAGTTCTTGCTAATTTGAACGAGGTCGTTAAATTCTGAAATAGCAGGATAGTCAACTGGGTAAGGTTTACCAGCCCAAATAATTTGAATAGGGTACTTGCTATTCGATAATAATTTTTCAAAACGCTCCATGTCGTAAGTGAGCATGCTAGCGCGTTTGTATCCGGCAAATCTGCGCGCCCAAACAATGGTTAATACATTCGGGTCAAACTTTTTACCTGTTTGATCGGCAACAATTTCAAACGCTCTTTTTTTGAGGTGCTTTTTGCGGTCATCAAAAATAAAATCATCGTTTGCATCCATAGCTTTATAGAGCTGCTTGTCGGCCCAGTATTGCCAGTTTTGCGCGTTGGTGATTGATATAATTGGACAAATGCCTTCGTAGTGTTTCCACATTTCTCTACTTACGTGACCATGTAATGCAGATACGCCATTTGCTTTTCTTGCAAATTTTAATGCGGCTAGTGAGTGGTTGAATAAATCATCAGTGATACCCGTTAATTTGCGCACTTCGTCGATGCTAAGGCCGCAGAAATAACTCATTCTATGACACAGGTACATGTCATGTTTTTCGTTACCTGCTTCTTCTGGGGTATGGGTTGTAAATACTAGTTTCTCTCTTACTTTTTCTACGCTCTTATATTTATTGAGTAAATAAAAAGCAGAAGAAATACCGTGCGCTTCATTTAAATGATACACGTCAGGATTAAATCCTAATTCATCAATTAATTTAGCACCACCCACGCCTAATAAAATAAACTGTGCCACTTTTGTAGCAACGTTTGCATCATAAAGGCGGTGTGTAATGGTTTGAGAGATATAATCGTTTTCAGGTAAATCAGTACTTAATAAAAATAGGGGCGCACTTTTAAATGTTTCTGGGTTGAGGTAATAGGCTTTAACCCAAACTGGATGTTCATGAATTAGAATTTGAAATTTGATGCCAGTGTCTTCTAAAAAACTGTACATCTTTTCCATGAAAGTTACCTGCAAAGTTTGGTCTTGGTTACGCGCTTGATCGTAATAGCCATACTTCCATAAGATACCTACACCAATCATGTTTTGACGAAGTTCGTATGCACTGCGAAGGTGCGAGCCTGCTAAAAAGCCTAGTCCACCACTGTAAATTTTAAGCGGTTGGTGAATGGCAAATTCCATTGAAAAATAGGCCGCTTTTTTGCTGTATTCTTCGGCAGGTTGGTACGGTAATTGAAAATTCGTAAAAGACATAAAGGCAGTTTAAGTGCTTAAATAGGGTCGCAATATAGGGGAAATATTTAAAATGTACTTTGTACACATTAAATTGTGGGTAAACAGCCTTATTTCTGCTTTTTTTTGCTTTTTGAGGGCTTTTTTCGGGTAAAACTGTCGTCAAAAAAGCACTTTATACCCCGGTGGTTGCCGCAGGTTCCCTGCTCTTTAACCCGAACGGTATTTCCGGAAAAAGAAAAATCAATAATGCAAGGGTCTCCATTTTGCGTGAATTGACCCGCAGTAGGTGAAGAAAGGGTGAGTGTTCCTTTTAATTCTCCAATACAATCGGCGTTATTTTTTTCAAAATGAATAAAAAACAAATAGGTTTTGGCGTCTTTACCGTCTCTAATGGAGATAAAGTTTTTTTCATTTCTTTTATAATCACCACTTAGTTTAGCAAGACTTGGTAATGTATCCAGTGGATTGATGATCTCGTTGTTTTGTGGTGTTTCATTGCTGTCATTTACGACAATCATAAATCCTGCACCTGCATTAAATATCCATCCCGATCTAGAAAATTTAAGTTCCTTGTCTTTTGAATAGGTTTCTTTACTAATTACAAAAGTGGGTTCTTTATTGATCGATACAGAGCGTGCATACGCGTCTTTGTTTTCATTATTGAGTAGTTCTTTGTAGCCTAAATATTTTAATTTTTGATCGGTAACGTATACAAAAAGCCTCGCCGTTTTTTTACTTTTAACAAGGATCAAAAAATATTTTTCTGTTTCTTTTTCGATCACACCCACCGGATAAATGGTTTCCTTTTTTTCATTGGTTACCATTTGTTGCACCGCCGAATCGGGTATAAATTGAAGTAGCGCTTTTACCCCAATTTTTAAGGTATCTGCTTTTTTTACAAAATTGGTATCAGAAGCCGTGTAGTTACCTTTAATAGGGGTAAAGGCTTTTACATAATCGTCTGGTTTAATGGTTGTTTCACCAGAAAGGTCGATGGCTTTATTAGAACAACCCCATAAAAGGGAGAGGAGGCAAATGGTCAACAACTTCTTCATACCTATAAAATTATATAAAATAACGGCTTAATGTACAGGTAGGTTTAATACTTTGTAATTAAGAACCAACTATTGCATAAATTTGTTTTGAAACCGTCCATAAACCAAAAGATATATGGTCCCGCAAAACCCTTCTCTAAGCGAAGTACATGAGTCGATAGACACCACGCTTCCCCGCAAAGGATGGCGCCGCATACTCGCTTATTTTGGCCCAGCTTATTTGGTGAGTGTAGGTTATATGGATCCAGGAAATTGGGCCACCGATTTACAAGGGGGTGCACAGTTTGGATACCAACTTATTTGGGTTTTGTTACTCAGCAATATCATGGCACTTTTATTGCAAAGTTTAAGTGCTCGTTTGGGTATTGTACGTAGACGTGATTTGGCGCAGGCCAATAGAGAAACCTATCCAGCTGCCGTTAATTTTTGCTTGTATATTTTAGCTGAAATAGCCATTGCCGCCACCGATTTAGCCGAAGTAGTAGGTATGGCTATTGGACTTCATTTGTTAACGGGACTGCCGCTTATATGGGGTGTAGCAATTACCGTTGTAGATACCTTTTTATTTTTACTATTGCAGCGTTATGGCATTAGAAAAATGGAAGCCTTTATTTTAGCACTTGTTGCTACTATTGGCGTTTCTTTTTTTATTGAAATTTTAATTGCGGATCCTAATTTGGCGGAAGTAGCAACCGGATTTATTCCAACACCATTAACAGATGCCTCTTTATATATAGCCGTTGGTATTATTGGTGCTACTGTAATGCCGCATAATTTGTATTTGCATTCGGCGCTGGTGCAAACAAGAAAAATTGGTGCCGATCATAAAAGTATTAAACGCGCACTTAAGTATAATTTTATTGACAGTTTGGTTGCGCTTAACGCTGCGTTTTTTGTTAATGCGGCAATACTGGTTTTAGCGGCTACTGTTTTTTTTAAAACGGGTAATACAGAGGTAGCCCGTATTGAAGATGCGCACCGTTTATTACAACCTTTGCTGGGCACACATTTAGCACCGATATTATTTGCAGTAGCGCTGATTGCTGCTGGGCAAAGTTCTACAGTAACAGGTACGCTTGCTGGACAAATTGTAATGGAAGGCTATTTGCAAATTCGTTTAAACCCATGGCTGCGCCGCCTACTTACACGCCTTATTGCCATTGGGCCTGCTGTATTTATTATTGGTATTTATGGTGAAGGAAAAGTAGATGATTTACTCGTATTTAGTCAGGTGCTTTTAAGTGTTCAACTTGGATTTGCAGTGATACCGCTTATTCATTTTGTAAGTGATAAAGAAAAGATGGGTGATTACGTGATAAAAAAATGGGTGCAAATAGCAGCATGGTTGGTAGCGCTAATTTTAGTGGCACTTAATGGAAGACTAGTATTGCACGCTGCCATCGATTTTATGAATAGTGATGCAACAATACTAGCCAAGGTTGCTGTTGGGCTTTTATTAACCGGGTTTGTGGTACTCTTTTTAATCATGACTTTTTATCCGGTCTTTAAAAAGAAACAGATTCCTGTATCAAACATGCATGGCGATATTGTAGCGTTAGATAATTTAACCGTAAAGCCTACACAAAAAATTGGTATTGCACTCGATTTTACCCTCGCCGACGAAAAATTAATTGCGCATGCTTTGGCGCAAGGTCAGCAGGGTAGTAACTACGTTTTAATACATGTGGTGGAATCGGTATCAGCGCATTATTTAGGTGCCGCTAGTGATGACGAAGAAACCAGGTTGGATCAAGAAAGACTATCGGAATATCAGCGGCAATTGGAGCAAAAAGGGTATCAAGTGAGCACGGCCCTGGGCTTTAAAAATAGGACAGCGGCCATTGTCAAAATTGTAGCCGACAATAAGGTGGATATGCTGGTAATGGGCGCCCACGGTCATAAGGGTATCAAAGACTATATTTTTGGCGAAACCATCGAATCGGTAAGGCATAAATTAAGCATTCCGGTACTAATTGTGAACGTTTAATGCCCTAGAAATCACTACCTTTGTGGCCTTAAAAATCAAAATTGTAAACCATGGCACAAAAAATTAAAGTGGCTAATCCAGTTGTTGAATTGGATGGTGATGAGATGACACGTATCATCTGGAAATTTATCAAAGACAAATTAATTTTACCCTACCTAGAAATCGATATCAAGTATTACGATTTGGGTATGGAATATAGAGATGAAACCAACGACCAAGTTACCATTGATGCGGCTAATGCCATCAAACAGTATGGTGTTGGTATTAAATGTGCTACCATTACTCCAGACGAGCAAAGAGTGGAAGAGTTTAAGTTAAAGCAAATGTGGAAGAGCCCGAACGGAACCATCCGTAACATTTTAGATGGTACCGTGTTTCGTGAGCCAATCGTTTGCAGCAATGTACCGCGCTTAGTTCCAAACTGGACAGCACCTATTTGTATTGGTCGTCACGCATTTGGTGATCAGTACCGTGCTACAGATTTTGTAACGAAGGGTAAAGGTAAATTAACCGTGAAGTTTGAAGGTGAAGATGGTACCGTTCAAGAATTTGAAGTGTTTAACTTTAAAGGTGATGGCGTTGCCATGGCCATGTACAATACCGACGAAAGTATTTTTGGTTTTGCAAGAGCTTGTTTTAACCAAGCGCTTGTTAAAAAATGGCCTTTATACTTATCAACTAAAAACACCATCCTTAAAAAATACGATGGTCGCTTTAAAGATATTTTTGAAGAAGTATACCAAAATGAATTTAAGGCTAAATATGCTGAAGCTGGTATCACATACGAACACCGCTTAATTGATGACATGGTAGCGAGTGCTTTAAAGTGGAACGGTAATTTTGTATGGGCTTGTAAAAACTATGATGGTGATGTACAATCAGATACAGTAGCACAAGGTTTTGGATCATTAGGTTTAATGACTTCTACACTTGTTACACCTGACGGTAAAGTAATGGAAGCAGAAGCAGCACACGGTACTGTTACGCGTCACTACAGAGAGCACCAAAAAGGAAAGCCAACTTCTACAAACCCTATTGCGTCTATCTTTGCATGGACAAGAGGTTTAGAGTTTAGAGGTATGTTAGATAACAACCAGGAGCTTATTAAATTTTGCCATGCACTAGAAGCTGTTTGCGTTGAAACTGTAGAGAGTGGCAAAATGACCAAAGACTTAGCGGTTTGTATCCATGGTAATAAAGTAAACCACGGCGAACATTATTTATACACCGAAGAGTTTTTAGATGCACTAGATCAAAACTTGAAAGTGAAACTTGGGTAATATCTAAGTATAACAGCATAAAAAAAGACGTTGAATTTTCAACGTCTTTTTTTTATTTTAAAAACCTTTTGATTTCCTTTTCTACATCGCGGGCTTTTAGGGTTTCTCTTTTGTCGTGTAGTTTTTTACCTTTTCCAAGTCCTATTTCAACTTTCACTAAATTTTTATCGGTAAAAAAAACGCGGAGTGGTATAATGGTATATCCTTTTTCTTTTAAGCGACCCTCAATTTTTTTTAATTCCTTTTTGTTGAGTAATAGTTTGCGGTCATGAACGGCGATATGGTTGTTGGCAGTGCCGTGGGAGTAGGAGGCAATAAAAAGTCCGCGCATCCAAAGCTCACCATCATCAAACAAGCAAAAGGCGTCGTTGAAACTAAGCTTACCATCCCTAATCGATTTTACTTCGGTACCTAGCAAAACAATGCCCGCCACATATTTATCTTCGATGTGGTAGTTAAAGTAAGCCTGCCGGTTGTTCATTTCGTTTGCCATGGGATATATGTTACCCCTTAAACAACACCGCTAATTGAGCTAGTTTTTCTTTTAAATTTTTTCGCTCTACAATGAAGTCTAAAAAGCCGTGTTCCAATAAGAATTCACTTCTTTGGAATCCGGGTGGTAAGTCTTTTTTGATCGTTTCTTTAATAACCCTAGGTCCTGCAAAACCAATCAGCGCGCCTGGTTCAGCGATATTTAAGTCGCCAAGCATACCAAAGCTTGCAGAGATACCGCCAAAAGTAGGATCGGTAAGAAGGGAAATAAATGGTAAACCAGCGTCCGACAGTTGAGAAAGTTTACCGCTTGTTTTTGCAAGTTGCATTAAGCTGTAAGCACTTTCCATCATACGGGCGCCGCCACTTTTACTGATTACTAAATAGGGAAGTTTGTGCTCGATGCAATAGTCTACTGCACGGCTAAATTTTTCGCCCATCACACTACCTAATGAGCCTCCAATAAATTCAAAATCCATACATGCAATTACGTACCCTTCGCCTACTAGTGTGCCGGTTGCTACGCGCATAGAATCTTTTAGATCTGTGGCAGCATGAATATCATCAAGTCTTTTTTGGTAGGGCTTTAAATCGGTAAAGCCAAGTGCATCTTTACTTTTGATATTGTCAAAAAGCTCAGTGTAATTTCCATCATCAAATAAGATGTCAAAATATTCATGACTTCCAATGCGGTGGTGATGGTTACATTTTTCGCACACAAATAAATGTTCTGCGAGCTCTGTGGTGGTTGAAATATGATTACACTCGGGACATTTGTTCCAAAGCCCTTCGGGTGTTTCTTTTTTATCTGCGGTGGAGGTTAAAATACCTTTGCGAATACGCTTAAACCAACGTGGTTTAGCATTCTCTTGCTCCTGCAATTCTTCGCCGGTTAAATTGGCCTCAAAATCTTCTTCTCGTTCCTTTTTCATAGGTGCAACCTTTAAATATGAAGTGAAATAGACTAAGCGTTTCTGTTGATACAGTTTAAATCTTCGAAGGCAAGTTCTAAGCGTTTGCTAAAACTTTCTTCGCCTTTGCGTAACCAAACTCTTGGATCGTAATATTTTTTATTTGGTTTATCGGCACCTTCTGGATTACCTAATTGTGCTTGAAGGTAAGGTTCATTTTTCTTGTAGAATTCGTTGATACCTTCCCAGAAAGCCCATTGTAAATCGGTGTCGATGTTCATTTTGATCGCACCATAACCAATCGCTTCTCTAATTTGATGTTGCGGAGATCCGCTACCACCATGGAATACAAAGTATACTGGTTTTTCTGGCGTGTTAAATTCTTTTTGAATATGGATTTGGCTATTGTGTAAAATGTCAGGACGAAGTTCTACGTTACCTGGGCTGTATACACCATGTACGTTACCAAAAGCAGCAGCTACGGTAAAGAGGTTACCTACTTTGCTAAGTTCTTTATAAGAGTATGCAACGTGTTCTGGTTGCGTATATAATTTATCATTTTCTACACCACTATTGTCTACGCCGTCTTCTTCACCACCGGTAACACCAAGTTCTATTTCGATGCTCATGCCAAGTGGCGCCATGCGTTTGTAAAATGCAACTGAGGTTTCAATATTTTCTTCTAAAGATTCTTCTGATAAATCAAGCATGTGTGAACTAAAAAGGGGTTGACCTTTTTCTTTGTGAAAAGCTTCACCAGCATCTAATAAACCACTAATCCATGGAAGCCATTTTTTAGAAGCATGATCGGTGTGGAGTACCACAGGTACGCCATAATGTTTTGCTACATTATGGATGTGTAAAGCGCCAGAAACAGCACCAGAAATATTAGCTTGTAACTGATCGTTTGGCATGCCCTTACCCGCAATAAATTGCGCGCCACCATTTGAAAACTGAATAATAACAGGTGAGTTAACTTTAGCAGCCGTTTCGAGGGTTGCATTGATATTATTGGTGCCAATAGTATTTACGGCAGGAAGTGCAAATTGATTGTTTTTTGCGTCGTTGTATAAGTTTTCTAATTCTTCTCCAAATAAGACGCCAGCTCTGTACTTTTTCATGTGTATTAATTCTTGTATGTTTCGTATAAATATGAGGCTGCAAGATACTTTATTGCCTGCAAACACCTGTTAGCTTTTATGCACTAATAAGCCGTAAAAATGGGCTCCAATGGCGCTTTATTTCGTAAGGCTTTGGATCACGTCGTACTTTGTAACGATATGGTAATCGCCCTTTTCGTCTTTGGCGATAACAGCTCCGTTTTTTTGGTTGATTAATGTGCCTAGTTTTTCTACTGGGGTTAAAAAATCTACAACAGGGTAGGGCTGTTCCATAACACTTTGTACCGACTGATTTTTGATATCTGGGTTGGTAAATATTTGTTGGAAGAGACCATTTTCACTGAGGGATCCCACAATATTATGTGCATCCATTACAGGGATATGTTCGATGTCATATTTTTTCATGAGTGCCACGGCTTCTGCAATTAAATGATCTGGAGAAACGGTAATTAATTTTTGTCCAGCTCTACCGCTCACGATGTCTTTAAATGTTTTCACATCTAAAAATCCGCGCTCCATCATCCATTCATCGTTGTAAATTTTTCCTACATATCTACTGCCGTGATCATGAAAAATACACACCACAACATCGGTAGGTTTTAATTCGTTTTTGAGTAGTTGTAAACCTTGCAAACAACTGCCTGCACTATATCCACAAAACAAACCTTCTTCTTTGGCAATGCGGCGGGCCATTACAGCACCGTCTTTATCGGTTACTTGTATAAACTTATCAATCACGCTCATGTCATAGTTTTGAGGCACAAAGTCTTCCCCAAATCCTTCTGAAATATACGGGTGCACTTCGTTCATGTCTATCTCACCCGTGTTGTAATATTTTGTAAGTAAAGAGCCGTATACATCAACCGCCCATATTTGTATGTTTGGATTTTTTTCTTTTAAATACATTGCAGAGCCCGTAATGGTGCCGCCCGTTCCGGCCGTGCAAATTAAGTGTGTGATTTTACCTTCTGTTTGTTCCCAAATTTCTGGACCTGTAGATTCGTAATGCGCTTGTCTGTTGGCCAAATTATCGTACTGATTCATGTACATCGAATTCGGTATTTCTTGTCCGAGTCTTTTTGCAACACTATAATAACTGCGTGGATCTTCTGGTAAAACATTGGTAGGGCAAACGATTACTTCGGCGCCTACGGCTTTTAAAATATCTGCTTTTTCTTTAGACTGTTTATCTGTGGTAACAAAAATACATTTGTATCCTTTAACGCATGCTGCTAGTGCGAGGCCCATACCGGTGTTGCCGCTGGTGCCTTCAATAATGGTACCACCTGGTTTTAATTTCCCTTCGGCTTCTGCAACTTCTACCATTTTAAGTGCCATGCGGTCTTTGATAGAATTGCCCGGATTAAAATAATCTACTTTGGCAAGTATAGTACCTGGCCAGCTTTTGGTTATTTTATTGAGCTTGATAATAGGGGTGTTGCCAATGGTTTCTAATACATTATTGAGCCACATACAATGCTAACATTTGTTTGCTTACAAAGATAAAGGAAAGGCTTGGTTTATGGCACTTGTGCCTAAGCGGTAAAGTTTTCGGCAATTTTATTGCAAAAACCTGTTTCAAGCATTTGAACGGCAAGTGCTACGCTATTGTGAAACGCGGTAGCTGTGCTAATACCGTGGCTAATGATTACGGGTTTTGCAACGCCAAGTACAGGAAGGCCACCGTAGTTTTCGAAATGAAGACGTTTAAAATACGCGTCTTCGCCATGGCCACGCTCTGCAGCAATGGTATGTAATGACTCGGCTAATTTAAGGGCAATATTTCCAGTAAATCCATCGCATACAGTAACGTTTGCTTTGGGTGTTAAAATATCACGTCCTTCGATGTTACCAATAAAATGTATTTGCTTGTTTTGTTGAAGCAGTGGGTAAGTGGCTTGTGCAAGTGCATTGCCTTTACCTTCCTCTTCACCAATATTTAAAAGTCCAACGGTAGGATTTTTAACGCCCATCATAATGCTAGCGTATAGGCTTCCTAAAATAGCAAATTGATTGAGCTGTTCTGGTTTACAATCGGCATTGAGTCCTACGTCTACTAAAATACCTGTAGAGCCATCCGATTTTGGCATGGTAGCGCCAATGGTTGGACGTAAAACGCCAGGAATTGCTTTGATGGTAAACATAGCGCCTACTAGCATAGCACCGGTGTTACCCGCACTCATAAACGCGTCAATTTTACCTTCAGCTAATAACTGAAAACCAATGGCAATAGAAGACTGTGGTTTTTCTTTGAGTGCTTTGGCTGGATGCTCGTTGTAGCCAATGATTTGTGGGGCATGTACTAAATGCAAATTAGGTGATGCAACCTGGTGTTCCTCTAGAAGAGGCTTTACTAAAGCTTCATCACCTATGCAGTATAGGTTGACATTTGTATTGTGTATAGCTAGATATGATTTGACTCCCTTAACCGCTTCGAGCGGTGCAAAGTCGCCACCCATCATGTCTATACCAATATTCATGCGCAATATTTTGAGTTCGTGAATTGAACTAAAAGTAAGGCTTAGTTATAGAACTAGGCTTTAAGTGGTGCTTTTTCAGCTACTAACTTTCCTTTGTAGAACAATTTACCTTCACTAACGTGAGCACGGTGACGCACGTGTGTTTCACCAGTTGTGCTGTCTTTACTTAAAGTAACTTCTTGCGCTACATAGTGTGTTCTTCTTTTTGCGCTACGTTGTTGCGAATGTCTGCGTTTAGGATTCGGCATATCTCGAAATTTTGAGTATTAATCTATGTTGTTTATTCGTTTATTTTTTTCCGTCTTTTCCCAAGTTTTTAAATTGGTCGAGACCTTTCCATACCGTGGTATGTGAATCTGCGTTTGCATCCCTTTTCATTTGCTCCAGCTTTTCTAACACGCTAGGGTTGCATCCTGTGGTTCCGTTTGGTAGGTCTTTGCATTTTTTTTGAAGTGGAATGCTGAGGTTGATAAACTCAAAAATCCAATCACTTACATGCAGGTGGCTTTCTGTTCTGCTGATGTAAAAAACATCAGGATCTTCTTCTTGCTCGTTAAGGGTATCTGGTTCATCTACAAGTTTAACTATGATTTTAAACTCGTCCCATAACTGCAAAGGAAGGTCGTCGCCACACCTATCACAAGAAGATTCCAATTGGCCATCAACGTCAAATTGCAAAAGCATAAAACCATTGTTTTTTTCAAGGTTTAATTTGACAGTAGCGGCACAATTTTTAAAATCTTGTGCTCCATAAGGTACAAAGAACTGGTCCTTAATTTGGTATTCAAACAAATGATTCCCCGGCTTCAATCCCACAAATGCTATCTCGTATTCCCGCCGCTGACTCATAACCGATTTTTAAGGGTTGGCAAAGTTAGGTCAAAATGACGGAAGTCCCAAAGGAAAATGGGATATTTGTAGACATGAAAAGATTTTTTATTTACTTGGCTTTGGCATTGCTACTCATGGGCTTTGGCTATTTTCCGGCCCAGGTAGAGGGGTGGTATAGTAGCCAGCTATATCCAGTGCTGCTAACCCTGCGGCTTTGGCTAACGGCCTGGGTGCCCTTTAGCATTGGAGATTTACTTTACATTATTGTATTTATATATTTGATTTACAAGTTAATAGTAGGTTTAGTTAAAATTAAAAAAGAAGGTGTAAAAGCAGAGAAGGTATGGCGCGCCAGCGCCATCATCCTACTTATTTGGATATCGTTTAAACTGCTGTGGGGGTTTAATTATGACCGTTTGGGTGCGGGGCACCTGCTTCAAATTGAGCAAAAAGCGTATTCGGGTGCAGCGGTAACTAGCCTCGTAAACGAACTTATTGATAGCCTTAATAGCACCAGAAAACAACTATCTGAGGCAAAAATACAAGTAGATACCCTCCCCGTGGGTAACCCAGCGCCTTATTTTAGCTGGGCACAGGAGGCCTACCAAAAGGCAAAAACCAGCTATTCTTTTTTGCCAGATAAGGCACCAAGGGTAAAAGCAACCCTTTTTAACCCGCTTTCAGATTATGTGGGGTTTACTGGATATTTTAACCCATTTACCGCAGAAGGGCAGGTACGCACCGATATGCCCGGATTAGAGTTACCTTTTGTGGCCTGTCACGAAACGGCGCATATGTTGGGCTTTGCCAGTGAGTCGGAAGCAAACCTGGTGGGCTATTTGGTGGCTACAAAAAGCAGTAACCCCTATGTGCGGTATAGTGCCTACAACGAAATTTTTACCTACGCCCAGCGCGAGCAGTTGAGCATGATGGCGCAGGAAAAAGATTCGGTAGGGTTTATGGGGGCGGTGGCGCAAAATAGAGCCCGCCTAGATACCCTGGTAAAGCAGGACCGTAAAGCCGTACGCAGGTTTTTTAATAGGCACCGCAGCAGCGTGGCGCCCATAATGTCTGGAGTGTATGAACAGTATTTGTTTTTAAACAAACAAAATGCAGGACTCAAAAGTTACGACGAAGTAATAGGCTGGCTGATTGGTTTAAAACAAAAGCAGCTAATAAAGTAAATTGATAACGAGATAAAAATATAAAATGAACAATACGCTAAAAGCAGTGCTCTCTATTTCTCTATGTTTTGTACTAGGATCTAGTGGGGGACTCATTACCATTAACGAAATTCCAGGCTGGTATGCGACACTTCAAAAGCCTAGTTTTAATCCACCCAATTGGCTCTTTGGTCCGGTATGGACGGCGCTGTATATTATGATGGGTGTAGCTTTTTATTTGGTGTGGCGCACGCCGCCTTCGGCGGCGCGCAACAAAGCGCTTCGCGCTTTTTTGGTTCAGTTTGCACTGAACTGCGCCTGGACGCCAGTATTTTTTGCATTCCATCAACTTGGTGCAGCCCTTGTAGTAATAGTGCTGATGTGGCTCGCGATACTGCGCACGATTTTGCTATTCGCTCCATTTTCAAAAACGGCGCCCTGGTTACTCGTCCCTTATATTAGTTGGGTAAGTTTTGCAACACTATTAAATGCTGCAATCTGGTGGTTAAATTAAAACTTGTTCTTCCACATCATACTCTCGATAGGCTTGTTGGGTTGACCTGAGTATTTAGCGTTAGACTTTTGGTTGTACTTCACTTCAATTTCGCCATCCACCGGGAAATAAATGAGTTGCCCGATAGGCATGCCCTTGTAGACACGCACGGGTTGCTTACAAGAAATTTCTAGTGTCCAGTTACCACAAAATCCTACGTCACCTTTACCAGCTGTTGCGTGGATGTCTATACCCAAACGACCCGTAGAAGATTTACCTTCTAAGAACGGAACGTGTGCATGTGTTTCTGTGTATTCAAGTGTTACGCCTAAATAAAATTTACTAGGTTCTAGCACGATACCTTCATCCGGAATTTCAAAATATTCGATGGTGTTGTGCTTTTTTGCGTCGAGAACTTCATCTACATAAAGCGCCATGGTACTTCCTAGGTGAACGTCATAACTATTGCTACCTAAATCTGCCCTGTTATAAGGTACAACCTTGATCGTTCCTTTCTCCATTTCTTCTAAAATACGCTTGTCTGTCAGAATCATTTTTGTGTTTATTTATGGTTGGAATGCAAATAAATCTTAAATCTGCAAACTAAACCGCTATTATTGTAAGATGCCACTCTTTTATCAACAAAATATTAACGACAGCACCCGCCTTGCCATTTGGGATTTGCAGGAAGAGGAGTCTTTTTTTGGTGGTTTTACAGAGATTGTGCATCCTCAAAAAAGGCTACAACACCTTGGTGGACGCTATTTGCTCTCTTTTTTGTTCCCAAATTTTGATAAGGCAGCCATTGCTATTGCGGCGTCTAAAAAGCCTTTTTTACCTGACGGCTCTTTTCAGTTTTCTATTTCCCATTGCACCCAGTTTGCGGCTGCCCTGGTAAGTAGCACCCAGCGGGTTGGCATCGATATCGAAACCATTACCGAAAGAGTGCACCGGATCAGGCATAAATTTTTACATGCTTCGGAGCATGAAATGTTGGAGAAAAACGCTTCAGAAATACTTACGCTTACGGCGCAGCTCACTATTATTTGGTCTGCTAAAGAAGCCATTTTTAAATGGTGGGGAATAGGCAATATAGATTTTAGTGAGCAAATGATATTGGATCAAATGCCAGTAGCGCAAGACGGAATTTTGCCGGCAAAGTTTATAGAAAAAGATGGCACCGAGCATTCGCTCGAGTTACATTATAAAGTACTTGATACCATTTGTTTGGTATGGGTGTGTAGCAAATAGTAATTCAAATATTTTTTACTCGAGTAAAAGTGCATCATCATCGGAACTGGTGATGCTTAAATTTACTGCGTCGGCACCGGCAATACCTTCTACCGATCCTTTAATATGCGCAGCATTGAGTAATACTTTTTCGAGTTGTTTTTCGCGAGACTTCCAAAGTTTTTCCATCATGTCACGCTCTTTTTGAATGCTCAGTTTCATGCTCATAAAGCCTTCTCTAATGGCTTTCCACTGCTCGCTAAATTCGGAGCTGGTTAAATAATCGTAGAGCATCACCATTTTATCGCCTTTGTTTTCCTGACTCTTTTTAGCTTCTGCAATTTTTAGTAAAGCATTGCGCAGTAGGAGGGCCACACTTCTTACTTCGGTAAACGTACAAATGTATACGCCATCTTTTTCTCCAAAACGGTCCATGTCTTTAGGAAGTGTTTGAGTAACAATGATGGCAACATCTGCACCAAGGGTACGCATGTCTGATTTTAATTTTTCGATCCAGTCGTTCGCAAAGTCTTTGGTACGCTTGCTTTCGTAAATAATTTTACCCGACTCGCTACCAACTTGGTTGCGCACTGTTTGAATACAATCGGCACCTCTCACGCCTTTACCTACCTCTTCAATTTTATCAAAAGGGAATGTGGTTTGTAATAATTCTTCTAGCATTAACTCTTGCACTTCACCTTGTAGTTGCATGCTGCCTTGTTCTTGTTTGCGGCGCATTTCTTCTACCAGTTTTTTCTGGTCTTCAATTTGCTTTTCTAGTTCTTTGGTGCGCATGGCAAATTGCTGTTCTTTCAGGTTGTTTTTTTCTGCTTCTTCTTTAGCTAGTTGCTCTTGAAGCTTTCCTCGCTCTTCTATTAATTGTCTTTGGAGGGTAACTTCTAATTCTGCTTCTTTTGTTTTGAGGTCCTGCTCTTTTTGTAAAAATGCTACTTCTTTGGCGCGGGCCGCATTTAATTTTATTTCTGCGTCGGCAGCATTTTTTTGAAACTGCTGTAACTGCGCTTCATACTCCGATGCAATATTTTTTTTGATATTGTTTTCGAGTTCGGCATGCATCTTTTTTTTCTCCGCCTCTATCAGTGCAGCCGTTTCAATTTCTTTTTGTTTTTGCCATTCCTTCATTTGTCCGCGCAATTCATTTTGCACTTCTTCTCTAATAGAATCACCAGGTTCAAACGCGTGGTTGCACTTAGGACAATGAATTATGAAATCAGCCATTTTTGTATTTTTTTTCAATGTACGAACGATCTATGAAACAAAAAACCCAGAACGGGTCTGGGTTTGTGCGGAAGAGGAGATTCGAACTCCCACGCCCGGTAAAAGGCGCTACCACCTCAAGGTAGTGCGTCTACCAATTTCGCCACCTCCGCAGGCTTTTTGGGGATGCAAATGTATAGTAAAAGCGCAAAATTTCGCGCTAAAATTTACAGTTACAAGGGTATTTACATTCTTTCCGGAACAGGTATGCCTAATACACCCATGCCCGTTTTAAGGGTTTTGGCGGTTAGGGCTGCCAGCTGCAACCTGAGTATTTTCTTTTCTTCGGTTTCTGCATTTGTGATAGAATGCTCCGCGTATAAAGCGTTAAATGTTTTGGCTAGGTTAAATATAAATATCGCCACTTTAGAAGGGTCAAATGCTGTTGCAGCGTCTTCTAGCATGCTCGTAAACTGCTCCAACTGTATGGTTACTTCTTTTTCTAATGGCAATAGTGGGGTAGCAGTTTCTGAATACTCCGCTTTAGTGGCGCTTTCCGCCTTTCTTAAAATACTTTTAATCCTTGCGTGTGTGTACTGTATAAACGGCCCGGTAAATCCATGAAAATCGATACTATCTTCTGGATTAAAGATCATTTTCTTTTTAGGGTCTACTCTTAATAAGAAAAATTTAAGGGCACCAAGTCCTATGGTATGATATAAGGTTTCTAATTCTGCTGCTGTAAAATCTTTAACCTTACCAAGCTCTTCTGTTTTTTGTTTGGCAATATCAATCATGGCGGCCACTAAATCATCGGCATCTACAACGGTGCCTTCTCTACTTTTCATTTTACCCGTAGGTAATTCCACCATGCCATAACTTAAATGATAAATACCATCGGCAGCAGGTAATGCCAGTTTCTGACAAATTAATTTAAGCACTTTAAAGTGATAATTTTGTTCGTCACCCACTACATAAATACTTTGATCTGCGTTAAATTCTTTTTGCTTGGTTTGTGCAAGTCCAATGTCTTGAGTGATATACACGGATGTGCCATCTTTTCGTTGCACTAATTTTTCGTCAAGGCCATCGGTTGTTAAATCAATCCAAACACTACCGTCTTCTTTTTTGTAAAATACATTTTTAGTGAGGCCATATTCTACAAGGTCTTTACCTAGTAAATAGGTTTCACTCTCGTAGTATGTTTTATCAAAATCGCTTCCAATACTTTTATAGGTTACGTCAAAACCTTCATATACCCATCCGTTCATATTACGCCACAACTCAAGCACAGCAGGATCTCCAGCTTCCCAGTCCAATAACATTTTTTGGGTCGCTTTCATAATGGGCGCTTCTTTTTCTGCAAGCTCGGTAGTCATACCACCAGCAACTAAACCAGCAACCTCTGCTTTATATGCGTCATTAAATTTTACATAATAATCGCCTACAAAATGATCGCCTTTTTTTTCTGTCGAACTTGGTGTTGCACCATTTGCAAACAATTGCCAAGCAATCATACTCTTACAAATATGAATACCTCTATCATTTACGATACAAGTTTTAACCACTTTATTACCCGCCGCTTCTAAAATAGCTGCAATACTCCAGCCTAAAAAGTTGTTGCGTAAATGCCCAAGGTGAAGTGGTTTGTTGGTATTAGGTGAAGAGTATTCCACCATCACCGTTTTACCAGTAGGAGCAGTGGTTGTTTGACCAGCGGTTTCGTTATGTATAAACCCATGCCAAAAAGCATCTGCAATGGATAGGTTTAAAAATCCTTTGATGGTATTGTGTGCTGTAAATAAATGAGGGTGTGTATGTACTAAATGATTACCCAGCGCTTCGCCAAGTGCATCCGGAGATAGTTTTAATTCTTTTACAAAAGCAAATAATACAACGGTATAGTTGCCTTCAAATTCTGGCTTTGTAGCATTTACTAAAATGGCACTAGGAGGTACCGATACCTGGTATAAGCTAAAAAGGGCTTCTGACGCTGCTTTTTTGAGTTGATCTACAAGATGCATGAATATCTATTTGTTTGGCCGTTGCAAAAGTAATTAATTAAGGGCTACCTTCGTCCACTAGTATGCAAAAGCTGCACGAACATATCCGCGGAGGGATCTTACAGCTAGTAGATTTGTTTTATCCCCTCTTTAGGCGCATCATGCCTCATCAAACCTTTAGGTATGCGGCTTGTGGTGGCTTTAATACTGTTTTGGATTTAAGTTTATTTTTTGTGAGCTACAATTATTTGTTCCTTAAAGAGCCACAGCATATTGGCCCGCTTACCATTAGCCCACATATTGCCTCTTTTTTATCTGCCTTTTTGGTAACCTTTCCAATTGGGTTTTACCTAAGCAGATACGTGGTTTTTCAAGAATCATCGGTAGCCAAAAAAGTGCAATTGTTTCGTTATTTTATGGTTGTACTTGGTAGTCTTATCTTAAACTATATTTTTCTAAAACTCTTTGTAGAAGTGTTTGGCTGGTATCCCACGCCATCAAAATTAGCCACCACTGTTTTTGTGGTTGCCTTCAGTTATTTCATGCAAAAATACTTTACGTTTAAAGCGGTAGAGGCAGGGGTGGATTAAAGCGCTATCAAGGTTTTTGAAAGTAGTTAAAAAGGCTCCCTGTTTTTTTATTTTCCCCAAATACATTTTTGTAATCAGGTCCGGTGTATTCAAAAACAATCTGTTTAGTGGCTGGCACTGCATTTAAATTGTTTATTGGCATAGCAGTAAACACAGCAGGAAAAACCCCCGTTAAAGAGTCTGTAATGGTAAAGCCGCTGATGCTTTGTAAATGCCAGCTAGCTGCTATGTTACCCAGTACTTCAAAATGATAGCGCCCAGTGCTGTCAATGTTTGTAAGCCATATAAGTGGATATTCAAAATTATAGGGCCCCCAATTTGTAATACGCATTTCAGCTAAACCATGCCTAAAAGTGGTGAGTGGGGTACTGGTTGCTTTTACTTTTTGTAAGCGTTTGTCGATGGCGTAATCGAGTCCTACTTCTTCATTTTCTTTGGTGGAATCCATTTCATGAATACGCGTTCCTAGTTTATAGTGCTGTCCGGTATTGATTTTGGTATTACCACTTAAATAAATACTATCGGTACCCATAATATCATATACCGTATTGTTGTTGTCAAAACTGTTGGTAGCGATATAGTAGTTTTTACTGTCTGTGTTTTTTAGTTGAGGATATTTCCAGTCAGCAGGTTGCGTTTCGCGCGACCATAGTTTAATACCGGTTTTGTCTCCTTTAAAATTATTGAGTGCAATATTTATATTTTGACCATGCTCTATTGCAATAGCGATTCTGTTATCCGAAAAAATATTGTCTGTAATATCTGTTTCAAAACTGTAGCCACCCCATACGCCATGATCACAATTGGTAATTGTGTTTTTCATGATGAGGTTACTACTAAACGTAACTTCTACGCCATTGGTAGGCGCGTACGAAAAATCATTTCCATAAATAAAATTATCGTTACAGCCACCAAGCCCAGTATCCATAGTGGTTTGGCCAGCCCATAAAAAAAATCCATCACCAGAGTGTGTGGCTGAATTGAAAGCAAAAATATTATGGTTGCACTGTTCAAACACGAGTATCGCAGCGCTGTCTTGTCCTCTTCTGTATTTTTTAAAATGATAGCCGCGCACATTAAAATCAAGCGTATTGTGGTTGATATTGTTATACGAACTTTTATACAGGCCAATGCCAATGCCGGAGTTAAACGAAAAATTATTGTCGGTAACTAGCGCATCATTACAACTGGTAAGCATGAGTCCACACTGTCCGTTTGTAACCGTATTGTTTGTAATGGTAGCGCCCTTACAATTTTTGATATAAATACCCGCACCAAAACGCATCCATTCATCCTTTTCATTTTGGTGAAAACTCATCCAGTCGTCTTCATTTTCTTTTTCAAAATTACTTTTTAGGGCGTCTCTATAATTGTAGCTTAGGTCACAATTGTCGATGGTAAGCGCCTCAACGCTATCTGCTTTAATGCCAATTTTATAGCCTTTGATAGTGGCGTTTTTGATGGTGATATGGCTGGATCCTGGTTTAATTTCGATGGCGATTCCTGCAAACTGATCAGGCACATATGAAGGGCCAGCGCCATCTAATACCACGCCGGCTAAATCTAGTACTATGTTTTTGCCTTCAATAATAATGACACCGTCCTGTTTTTGTATGCTATTGGTGTCTTGTGTTGGTAGGGAATAATGACCGGGTGCCACTAAAATGGTCTTTTTAATATGCATCCCAACTGACGGAATGGTTGCTTTTTGGGCTTCAAGCCTGACATTTAGGGTGGTTGCTGCAATAGTCAAGAGGAGTAAAACAAAGCTTCTCATGCTTAAAACTACCTATTTTGGCTAAAAAAGGCTGACATTTTTGCACTTTTTGGCTAGATGGCATAAAGATTGGGTATATACCCCTGATTATTAATCTGAAATTCAATTTATATGGGAAAAATAATAGGCATTGACCTCGGTACCACAAACAGTTGCGTAGCCGTAATGGAAGGTAATGAACCAGTTGTAATTGCAAATGATGAAGGTCGTAGAACTACGCCTTCTGTAGTTGCCTTTTTAAAAAATGGCGAGCGTAAAGTAGGGGATCCTGCTAAGCGTCAGGCCATCACAAATCCTCAAAACACCATTACCAGCGTTAAGCGTTTTATGGGTCGTCGTTTTGATGAAGTAACCGAAGAAATTAGTCATTGGAGTTATAACGTTGCAAAGGGTGATAACAACACCGTTCGTGTAACGATAGATGATCGTATGTATACACCTCAGGAAATTTCTGCGATGGTGTTACAAAAAATGAAAAAAACCGCCGAAGATTATTTAGGCCATGAAGTAACAGATGCTGTAATTACAGTGCCTGCCTACTTTAACGATGCGCAGCGTCAGGCTACTAAAGAAGCTGGTGAAATTGCAGGCTTAAACGTTCGTCGTATTGTAAACGAACCTACAGCTGCAGCACTTGCTTATGGCTTAGACAAAAAAAATGCAGAACAAAAAATTGCTGTATTTGACTTAGGTGGTGGTACGTTTGACGTATCGGTACTTGATTTAGGTGATGGCGTATTTGAAGTAAAATCTACCAATGGTGATACACACTTAGGTGGTGACGACTTTGATAAAGTAATCATGGACTTTTTAGCCGATGAATTTAAGAATCAAGAAGCCATCGATTTACGTAAAGATCCAATGGCGCTTCAACGTTTAAAGGAAGCTTCTGAAAAAGCTAAAATAGAATTGAGTGCTTCTGCCGAAACAGAAATTAACTTACCATACATCACAGCAGTTGATGGCGTGCCTAAGCACTTAGTGGTAAAATTAACGCGTGCAAAATTTGAAGCATTAGCAGATAATTTATTTGCACGTTGTTTGAAGCCTTGTGAAGCAGCATTAAAAGATGCTGGTTACTCAACTTCTCAAATTGACGAAGTAATCTTAGTAGGTGGATCTAGCCGTATTCCTAAAGTACAAGAGATAGTAGAAAAATTCTTTGGAAAAAAACCAAACAGAGGTGTTAACCCAGATGAGGTTGTTGCATTAGGTGCAGCGATTCAGGGTGCGGTATTAACTGGAGAAGTAAAAGATGTATTGTTATTAGACGTTACACCACTTGGCCTAGGTATCGAAACCATGGGTAGCGTGATGACAACCATGATTCCTTCTAACACAACCATTCCAACTAAAAAAACAGAAGTATATTCTACAGCGAGTGATAACCAACCGGGTGTTCAAATCCATGTATTACAAGGAGAGCGTCCAATGGCCAATCAAAACAAGAGCTTAGGTATCTTTAATTTAGATGGTATTCCGCCAGCACCAAGAGGTGTTCCTCAAATCGAAGTAACTTTTGATATCGATGCAAATGGTATCTTAAGTGTACACGCAAAAGACAAGGGTACTGGTAAAGAACAAAAAATTAGAATTGAAGCGGGTAGTGGTTTAAGCAAGGAAGAAATTGAAAAAATGAAAGCCGAAGCTAAAGCCAACGAAGCAACTGATAAAGAAGCTCGTGAAAAAGTAGAAAAATTAAACCAAGCGGACAGTCTAATTTTCCAAACGGAAAAGCAGTTCAAAGAATTTGGTGATAAAATTTCTGCCGATAAAAAAGAGCCGATCGAAGCAGCGCTTACTAAATTAAAAGAAGCGCATAAAAATCAGGACATCCCAGCTATCGACGCTGCTATGGCTGAAATGAATACTGCTTGGACGGCTGCTTCTGAAGAAATCTACAAAGCACAACAAGCTGCTGGCCCAGAAGCTGGTGCTGCAGGTGCTGCACAACCACAAAACGACAATGTAGAAGACGCACAGTTTGAAGAAGTGAAATAGGTTTTACTTAGGATGAATAAAAAAAGTCCCCTGTATTTTACAGGGGACTTTTTTATGTATTTAATAGCGTTATTTAATTATGCGGTAGCACCAGCGTTTTAATTTTCCTTCAAAATCAAAACCGGTTGTGGTTTTAGTAATGTCTTTAATGCTGCTTGCTTTAATTAAGGCTTCGTCTAAAATAAATTTTGTGTAGTTGGTGCTAAAATAAAGCGTGCCACCCGTTGTTGTTGCAGCAAGCATATCATTGATAAGCTCGACATGGTCTCTTTGAATGTCTAAAAAATCTTTCATACGCTTGCTATTGCTAAACGTAGGAGGGTCCATTACAATCAAATCAAAACTATCAGGAGCCAGCGTTTTCAAATACTGTTTAACATCGGCGTGGATATAAAAATATTTGTTAGGGTCTTTTAATAAATTAATAGCCATATTGGTTTCGGCCCAGCCCAAATATGTTTTGGATAAATCTACCGATGTTACAGTGGCCGCTTCGCCTGCAGCTGCATACACCGAAAAAGATCCTGTGTAACAAAATAAATTAAGGAACCTTTTATCTTTTGCTTCTTTACGCACCATTTCACGCGTAATGCGGTGGTCTAAAAAAAGTCCAGTATCTAAATAGTCTGTTAGGTTTACTTGAAATTTTAAATCGTTTTCAAGCACGGTAAAAAACTCCTGCTTGGTATCTACTTTTTCGTACTGCTCGTCTCTATGAGACATTTTTTTTCTTTCACGCTTGTAAATACTAGTTAGGGGTGTGCCCGTTATTTCGCTTATAATTTCGAGGGAGGGTTGTAGCCATGCATCATGCTCTTCGTCGGTCATACCATGCCTTCTTACATATTCCGATACGTAAATTTTATTTTCGTAGGCTTCTATGCAAAAAGGAAATTCTGGAAGGTCATGCTCATAGATGCGGTAGCAGCCCACACCGGTGCGCCTAGCAATTTTACTGCGGTGCTTAAACACTTTAGTAAGTCTATTGCTAAACATTTCTAGCTTTTGGGCTAGCGGTAATCCTTGTTTTTTTTCTATTTCTTCTTCCATGGATTATTGTAAAGCCGCGAGTGCGTCTTTGATGCGCGCCCATGCTTTTTCAATATTTTGCATGCTATTTGCAAAAGAGAAACGAACACAATTAGGCTCACCAAATGCATCACCCATTACACTTGAAACATGCGCTGTATTTAATAAGTACATGCTAAAGTCTGCGGCGTTTTTAATGGTTTCACCATTTACAGATTTACCATAATAGGCGCTTACATCTGGGAATACATAAAATGCACCTTGAGGCTCAAAGCAAATAAAACCAGGCATTGCTTTTACTAGTTCTAAGGTTCTTGTTCTTCTGCGTGTAAACTCTTCCGTCATTTCTTGAGAAGGTCTTAAATCGCCAGTAAGCGCAGCTACTGCAGCTTTTTGTGTAATAGAACAAGTGCCACTTGTAAACTGACCTTGTAATTTTTCCATGGCTTTTGCAATGGTAGTGTTAGAAGCTGTGTAACCAAGTCTCCAACCTGTCATGGCAAAACCTTTACTAAGGCCATTGATCACCACTACTTGGTCTTTGATGTCAGCAAATTGCGCAATGCTTTCGTGCTTGCCTTCAAAATTGATGTATTCGTATATTTCGTCTGATAAAATAATAATGTTTGGATGCTTTTTAAATACTTCTACAAGCGCTGTTAACTCAGCTAATGTATAAACGGCACCTGAAGGATTACAAGGCGACGAAAACATAAACACTTTTGTGTTAGGTGTAATGGCTGCTTCTAATTCGGCGGGTGTTGTTTTAAATTGGTTGGCCACTGTGGTTCTAATTTCAACCACTTTACCACGCGCAATTTTTACAAGTTCGGAATAGGTAACCCAGTATGGTGTTGGAATGACTACTTCATCACCTTCGTCTACTAAAGCTAAAATAGCGTTTGCTAAACTTTGCTTAGCACCGGTAGAAGTCACAATATTTTCTGGTAGGTAATCTAAATTATTATCTCTTTTTAATTTGGTACAAACAGCTTCTCTCAAATCTGCAAAACCAGCAACAGGGGTGTAGTGGCTCCAGTTATCATTGATGGCTTTAATGGCTGCATCTTTAATGTGCTGGGGTGTATCAAAATCTGGTTCTCCTAAACTAAGGTCAATTACATCAATGCCTTTTGCCCTTAATTCGCGACCTAACTTGGCCATTTTGAGGGTTTCTGGTTCTGCGAAACGGTCAAGGAGTGTAGAGATTAGCATGCTTACTTTTATTAAATAGTTTTAAAAATGGGTTCGATTGCGGAGCAAAGTTCGTGAATCTTGGCTTACCATCACGCCATCAAAAGCAGGGGATCACTTAATGGGGATAAGTTGGCTTCGATGTAAAAAAGCCTAGTTTTTGCTAACTTTCGTTAGTTTTGCATTTACAACGATTGTATGATGGTGGAGCATGATTTTATATCGGTATTTGATATGTTTAAAATTGGTGTGGGGCCTTCTAGTTCCCATACGCTAGGCCCTTGGCGCGCAGCGCTGGATGTGATGCAAAAGCTGGAAGTTTCCCAAAAAACGGATCAAATTGATTCCATAACAGTGTTACTGTATGGTTCTCTTGCCAAAACGGGTAAAGGGCATGGAACAGATATTGCAGTGATACTTGGGTTAATGGGATATGATCCTGAAACCATTGATGTTGGTATTATAGACAAGCTCATTGCGGATGTTTCGGTAAAGTATCATATTGAGTTTTTAAAAAACGAATCACTTCCATTTCATCCAAACGGGCTTACATTTTTAATTGAATTAACTGATGGAAATAAAATAGCCGAAACTTATTTTTCGATAGGGGGTGGTTTTATTGTACAGGAAGGTAAAGCACTTGATCAAAAAGAAAATATAGAAGTTCCATTTACGATAGGTCATGCCAATGATTTACTCCACTGGTGCATGAAAACAGGACTCACTATTCGTGATATTGTTTTTGAAAACGAGCTCACAAGGCATAGTGAATCTGAAATTAAAGAAGGGGTACTCAAAATTTGGTATGCCATGCGGGATTGCATGTACCGTGGTGTGCATACAGAGGGTATGCTACCTGGTGGCCTAGAAGTGAAGCGGAGAGCAGCTTCTATGAATATGCGTTTGTTAAAAGATAACGTGTATGATGGGTACGACGCATGGACATCGCTGATACAAAAAGGCGGTAATGATTTTAGTTATATTCTAGATTTTGTAAGTGTGTTTGCACTTGCTGTCAATGAAGAAAACGCTTCATTTGGTAGAGTAGTAACTGCACCTACCAATGGTGCTGCCGGTGTAATACCTGCAGTGCTTCAATATTATATTTGTTTTTGTGCGCATGGAAAATCTTCTAAAGAAATCGAAGAAAATATTATCACTTATTTATTAACTGCATCAGAAATAGGCAGCTTATTTAAAAAAGGTGCTACCATTTCTGCCGCAATGGGTGGATGTCAAGCAGAAATCGGTGTTTCCTCTGCAATGGCTGCAGCAGGCTTAACTGCACTAATGGGAGGCTCGCAGCGTCAAGTACTGATGGCTTCTGAAATTGCTATGGAACATCATTTAGGACTTACATGTGATCCTATTGGAGGGCTGGTTCAAATTCCATGTATTGAGCGTAATACGATGGGTGCCGTAAAAGCAATTACGGCTTCACAACTTGCACTTCAGGGCACGCCCGATTTTGCCATTGTTAGTTTAGATAAAGTGATTCAAACCATGTGGGATACCGCACAAGACATGAATAGCAAATACAAGGAAACCGCCGATGGTGGACTTGCGGTACACGTGCCCATCAGTTTATCAGAGTGTTAAGCAAACTGGAATTGATGTATTGGAATTACACAAGTTCCTCATCTGGAACCAACGCATAATTTTTTATCTCATTGTAAAGTGTACCACGCTCAATGGGTTCTCTTTTTACTTGTTTGATAAGTCTAACAAGTTCGGCAGTGCTCATAGTAGGCGTTTGTTCTTCACTACCAGCCATCGCATAAATTTTTGTAGAGTCGTCGATTGTGCCATCAATATCATTTACGCCAAACGATAAAGTGAGTTGCGCATTTTGTCTACCAAGCATTGGCCAGTAGGCTTTGATGTGCGCAAAATTATCCATGTAGAGGCGAGATACTGCATACATGCGCATATCCTCAATAGTTGTTGATTCTGCTACATGACTCATATCATTATCTTGGTTACGGAACTTTAAAGGAATGAAAGTATTAAATCCACCCGTTTGATCTTGCAGTTGACGAAGGCGCTCCATATGATCTATGCGGTGCCAGTATTTTTCGATATGACCATATAATAATGTGGCATTGCTATGCATACCTAAATCGTGCGCTACTTTATGAATATGCAACCAACCATCTGCGTCAACTTTGTCTTCACAAATTTGCTGTCTAATTTCTGGATGAAAAATTTCGGCGCCACCACCAGGTAATGAATCAAGACCAGCCGCGTGTGCAAGTTTCATGCCTTCCTCGGTGGTAACTTTTGCTTTTTTAAACATGTAATCCAGCTCTACGGGTGTAAATCCTTTGATATGTAAATCTGGACGGTGTGCTTTGATGGCTTGTAATAATTCAATAAAAAAGTTGAGGTTCATTTTTGGATGAACGCCGCCTACAATATGCACTTCAGTAACTGGTTTGCCGTCGTAACTTTTTACGATATGCATCATTTGCTCTATACTTAATTCCCAACCTTCTTCTCTGTTGGCATATAGTTTTGAGTAGGAACAAAATTTGCAAGAGAAAACGCAAACGTTGGTAGGCTCGATATGAAAATTTTTATTGAAATAGGTTTTGTCGCCGTGCTTTTGTTCGCGCACATAATTAGCAAGTGTACCGAGCCACGATAAAGATCCTTTTTCAAATAGCAAAACGCCATCTTCAAAAGAAATACGTTCTTTGTTGATTATTTTATTGGCTATTTGTTGGAGTTCTTTGTCTTTGGTTGCTTCTACTAAAGAAACAATGGCAGCTTTATTGGTACCCATCTCGCAGTCATTTATTTAGGCTGCAAAGTTACAACAAGTTTGATACTAACCCATTAAAATACCAGCAATACTAGCCGATAAATAAGACGCCAAAGTACCGCACAACAAGGCTTTTAAGCCTAGTTTGGCAAGGTCGGCTCTACGAGAAGGAGCAAGTTCACCAATACCGCCAATTTGCATACCAACACTACTAAAGTTTGCAAAACCGCAAATAGCGATACTTACAATCAAGAGTCCTTTTTCTGATACGATTGGAACGGCTTTTGTGGTCAAATTGTTAAACGCAACAAACTCGTTGATGGTTAATTTTTGACCCAGTAGGGTAGCAGCATTGGCTACGTCTTGACCAGGAACACCCATGGCCCAAGCCATTGGATAAAATATTTTGCTAAAAATAAGATCTAGTGATAAACCCGGGTAAACTAAACCTAGCATGTAGTTTAAAAAAGCAATTAAGGCAATAAAACCAATAAGCATGGCAATTACGTTCACGGCAATTTTCATTCCATCGCTAGCGCCATGAGAAATGGCATCAATAATATTACTGTATGGGCTTTTTACTTCCAGTTTTACTTTTCCCATGGTTTCCGATTCTTCGGTTTCAGGGAAAACAATTTTAGAAATAACAAGTGCGCCAGGAGCTGCCATTAAACTAGCCGTTAATAAATACTCGGCTTTCGCACCCATATTAGCGTATACAATTAAGATACCGCCGGCAATACAAGCAAGGCTACCACTCATACTAGCAAGTAGCTCGCTTTTGGTCATACCATTTAAATACGGGCGAATCATTACCTGCGCTTCTACCTGACCCACAAAGGCACTCGCTACATTACTTAATGCTTCGGCACCACTTACGCGCATGATAAAGTTCATGGCTTTAGCGATGATCGATACAATAAATTGCATCACACCAAAGTGGTATAAAATAGCTACCAACACACACACCAATATAATGGTAGCGGTAACGCTAAAAGCAAATACAAATCCACCTTGTCCAAAGTCTTTAACACCGTCTGGTGCGTTTACCATTACACCTCTGTACACAAAGGCAACACCTTCTCTGGCAAAACGTTCAATTTTTTCCATGCCGTGGCCTAGTTTTTGAAAAAACCAGGTAACGGGCGGAACTTTTAATACAAGCACTGCAATGAGCACCTGTAATAGCATGCCACTCACGACTAATCTATAATTGATCCTTCTTTTATTGTTTGAAAATAAAAAGGCAATGGCTAGAATAAGGATGATCCCTAATATGCCGTGAAATTTGTCCATACTATTATTTTAGGCAAGAAAAAGGTAAGATACTAGTCTTACATTAAAGATTGTATCTTTTTGTCAAGTACCGACTTAGGTACTGCGCCAATTTGTTTGTCTACAATTTGACCACCTTTGATAAATAAGATAGCAGGAATAGAAGTGATACCGTAGTTAACACTCAAATTAGGGTTATTGTCTACGTTTACTTTTCCAATATTTACTTTGCCATCATATTCTTTTGCTAATTCTTCGATAACTGGTCCGATAGCTCTGCAAGGTCCACACCATTCTGCCCAAAAATCCACTAAAGTTAATTTGTCGCTGTCTAATACGGTTGCCTGAAAATTGGCATCTGTTAATTCTAAAGCCATAATTTTTTATTTAAAATTGTAAGTAAAGTTGAATATTTAAGAAGTGTCAAATTTAAATCCAAACCATGCAACTGCCACATTGACTTTTCCACATTAGCCAACAAGTCCTACTTGCACCTCCACGTCTGGATTATCGAGTAAAAAGCCTGCCATTTCCTCATTCATTTGGAATCCTTTGTCAAAACTGTATAAACTTACCAACAAGTTTTCTTTGGGTTCCAAAACATTAAATCGAAGGCTGGACTTGCCCGGGTATTTTTTAACGTTGGTTTCAATGAACTCAACAAACTGCGGCGTTAGGGACGCAGCATGTACATTGATGTCTAAACTTCTGGTTAAATTTTGTTTTACGGTCTCTAGTAAGTTAATAGAACTTACCTTAAAATCAAATTCGTTGGGGCGGTTGTATCGCGGTCTAAAAAAACCGTTTAGCAAAACATTTTGTCCCTTGTCTAAATAGTTTTGAAACTTGATATAGTCTTCACTCCATAACACAAATTCGGTTTTACCACTAAAATCTTCGATGGCAAAAGAACCAAAGTTTTTACCCGTTTTAGTTACACGGTGTTGCACGTCAATAATAAGTCCAGCTACTTTAATGGCACGACCTGGGTTGGGTTGAATTTGAAGTGTTTCTTTTATTTCATTAAAGTCTGCAATATTGGTAATGCCATAATAGCGCAGTTCAAATTTGAAATGATCTAATGGGTGACCACTCATAAACATACCCGTTACATCTTTTTCAAACTCAAGTAATTCTGTGAGGGTCCAAGGTTCTGTTTTGGTAAGCTTTGGAACAGGCACTTGCATCGCAGAAGAAAGATCGCCAAAAAGGGTATTGGTAGATCCTGCACTTAGGCTTTGTAATGCTTGTCCGTAATTGATAATTTTTTCGAGGCCTGAAACGCGCTCGCCATCGGGTATTTTAAAATACTGTGCTCTATGAAAATCGGTGAAGCAATCGAAGGCGCCAGAGTAGGCTAAACTTTCTAAAGATTTTTTATTGACAGATCTGCTAATCACTCTTTTGATAAAATCAAAAATGCTTGCGAAAGATCCACCTTTTTCTCTTTCCGTAATAATGGTTTCAATTGCAGCTTCGCCCACACCTTTTAATCCGCCTAGTCCAAATCTAATTTCACCTTTTTGGTTAACGGCAAAGCCGTTGAGAGATTCATTGATATCTGGCCCAAGTACTTTAATGCCCATGCGTTTACACTCTTCCATAAAGAAGGTGATTTTTTCGATACTGCCCGCGTTGTTTAATACTGCCGACATATATTCGCCGGGGTAGTGCGCTTTTAAATAAGCCGTTTCATAAGCTACATATGCATAGCAAGTAGAGTGCGATTTGTTAAATGCGTACTGTGCAAAGGCTTCCCAGTCGGTCCAAATTTTTTCGAGTATTTGTGCGTCATGACCTTTGCTGGTAGCGCCTGCCACAAACTGTGCTTTCATTTTATCCAGCACCGATTTTTGCTTTTTACCCATGGCTTTACGCAGTACATCCGCGTCGCCTTTTGTAAAGCCGCCAATTTTTTGACTGAGTAGCATTACCTGTTCTTGATAAACAGTAATACCATAGGTTTCAGACAATATTTCTTTCATTTCATCGAGGTCATAACTGATGGCTTCGCGGCCATGTTTACGGTCAATGAAATTGGGGATGTACGCAATAGGCCCTGGTCTGTACAGGGCGTTCATCGCAATTAAATCGTCAAATTTATCGGGCTTTAATTCGCGTAAATATTTTTGCATGCCCACACTTTCAAATTGGAATGTGGCATTGGTTTCTCCTTGTTGGTAAAGCTTAAATGTTTTTTCGTCGTCTAATGGAATGGTATCTAAATCAATAACTACACCATGATTTTGTTTAATAAGCGCAAGCGCCATTTTTAAAATGGAAAGGGTTTTAAGCCCCAAGAAGTCCATTTTAATAACACCTGCTTCTTCAATTACACTGCCTTCAATTTGAGTAACCCATAAATCAGAATCTTTAGCAGTTGCCACAGGAATTAAAGAGGTTAAATCCTGTGGTGCAATGATAATACCGGCTGCGTGGATACCCGTGTTTCTTACGGAGCCTTCTAATCTTTCTGCCTCTTTTAAAACCTGTGCACGAATATCACTTCCTCTGTATATTTCTCGAAGTTTTTTGACATTGTCAATGTCTTCTTGTTGATAGCCTTCTTTTTCTTCTAAAGATTTTGCACCTTCTTTGATAGTGATAGGAGCGTGTAGTACACGGCCTAGTTCGGTACCTGGTTTATCGGGTACTAATTTTGCAAGTACGTTGCTTTCGGCAAGTGGTAAATCAAGTACGCGGGCTACGTCTTTGATACTCATTTTAGCAGCCATGGTACCGTACGTAATAATTTGCGCTACCTGATTTTTGCCGTATTTATCAACCACATAATCGATTACTTTTTGACGACCTTCATCGTCAAAGTCCGTATCGATATCGGGCATGCTCTTACGGTCTGGATTTAAGAAACGCTCAAATAGTAAGTTATACTTGATAGGATCAATATTGGTAATACCAATACAGTAGGCTACCACAGAGCCAGCAGCAGATCCACGACCAGGTCCCACAAAAACGCCCATTTGTCTACCAGCTTTAATGAAGTCACTTACAATTAAGAAGTAACCTGCAAACCCCATGGTTTTAATAGTAAATAATTCAAAATCGAGTCGTTCTTGAATTTCTGGAGTTACATCGTTGTAGCGCATGTTGGCGCCCTCACGAGTAATATGTTGAAGATACTCCCACTGGTTTAAGTTGGCATCTTTGTGTATCTGAAATTCCTTTGGAATAGGGAAGGCCGGTAGTAGAATATCCTTTTTTAAATTGAGGACTTCTACACGGTCAACAATCATGTTGGTATTGTCGAGTGATTCTGGGATATCGCTAAAAAGCTTACCCATTTCCTCCTGCGTTTTAAAATAAAACTGATCGTTGGGAAATTTAAAACGTCTATTTTTTATTTGCGTATCATCATTTACAAAGTCATCAAAACCAGGCGTGCTTTGCTTTTCGCCGGTGTTGATACAAAGTAAAATATCGTGTGCGTTGGCGTCGTCCTGATCTACATAGTGGCTGTCATTGGTAGCAATAACAGGTACATTGTATTTTTTTGAAAACTGCAATAACGTATTATTGATGACTTCCTGCTCCTTAATATTATGGCGCTGAATTTCAATAAAATAATCTTCTCCAAATAAATCTAGCCACCACTTAAATTCTTTCTCTGCTTTTTCGGGGCCTTCATTTAAAATGGCTTGAGGCACGTAGGCGCCAATACAACAGGTAGTGGCAATGATACCTTCGTGGTACTGTTCAATTAATTTTTTATCGATACGGGGGTACTTGCTATACATCCCTTCAATAAATCCTAGCGATGTAAGCTTTACTAAATTCTCGTATCCCTTTTTATTTTTTGCCAGTAAAACCTGGTGGTATCTTTTGTCTTTTAATTCTTTGGTAAAGGTTTTTATGTGCATGTCTTCTACCACATAAAATTCGCAACCCACCACCGGTTTAACAATGGGTTCTAAAATGTCTTTGCCAAATTCATCTTTACCAACAATCTTTGTTTTTTTCCATGCCTGACTTACAAATTCAAAAGCGCCAAACATATTTCCATGATCCGTAATGGCAAGTGCCGGCATATTATTTTCGATAGCTTTATCATATAATTTTTCTACCGAAGCCGCCCCGTCAAGTAACGAATATTGGGTGTGAACGTGTAAGTGTGAAAAAGTTGGCATGGCCCAAATATCCTGACTCAAACGCAACCTTTTGGGGTGCAGTTATCCACAATTGTAGGGGAGTGGAACAGATTGTTAAAAAGTTATGCGCAGGGGCCAATTTTACTGGTTTTTAGGCCTATAATTGTTCCATATTTATGCGTAATAAAGTATATATATTTTCTGTTTTGGGCCTTTTGATGCTTTCGGGCTGTAAATCCCTGGGCAAGCTCACTTCCAAAGATCAGTCCAGCGCCACCAAAGTGCAGGGGAGTAGTTCCTCTATGCACCGTGGTTTTTTGGATAATTTAGCCGTTTTACCGGGAGAAGTAAAGCTTGCTGGCGTAACAGTTGCGGCGCCACCTGTGGCGCCAGCAAATACCAAAACACTATCTTATGACGCCGCGCTTACGCTCCCCAATAAATATGCAAACTTATTAGGCGTTGCACCCACCGAATTAAACAATACGCTTCTTTTAAGCCAAATGGAAAAATGGTATGGTACTCAGTATTGTTTTGGCGGTAGTACAGACTCTTGTATCGATTGTTCTTCGTTTACGCAAGTGATACTCCGTGATGTATACAATGTAAAAATCCCAAGAAATTCGCAACAGCAATTTGATGCATCCACAAAAATAGAAGTAGAGAATTTAAAAGAAGGCGACCTCGTATTTTTTAATACCGTTTCGGCGTCTATGGTTATCACGCATGTTGGTGTTTTTGTGTGCAACAATAAATTTGTACACGCATCTACATCCAAAGGCGTTACCATTAGTGATTTGTCGGAAAAATATTTTGCAAAAGCCTTTAGAGGCGCAGGCAGGTTTATAAACCCGTAAGGGTCCTCTGCAACCAAATAGTACCCGCCTTCGTTAACATCGCATTTTCATTTTGATCGGTGGCACCAATACCCGCCTGCGTTACAACAGTTCTACCCGCGTTAATCGTTTGCTGTAATCTTTTGAGCGAAATATCTTCTATAATACTTGCTCCGCCAAATTCGTCGGACGCAACAATGCAATCGCGAATGTCCAAAAATTCATTGTCAACACCCTCTTCTAATAAAAAATGGTGAAGGAGGGCGGAGGCAAGAACGGCGCCGGTACATACAATTTGATCTTTATAATAAAGAAAAGAGCGAACGGGCTTGTCGTGTAGCAGCCACTCAATTTCTGTAAATAAATCACCTAAACGGGAAGCGCATGCCGTTTTTTGATCCACCAATAAAGAATCAGCAAGGCCAAATACACTTTTTTTTACCGCCTCAAATAATTGTAAGGCAATGTCTTTGTTTCCATCGAAAAAAGCGCTGGACACCTCCGATAGCGCGGACTGGATAAGGGCAGGGGTTTCCACTAAAAAGCAGGTGCCGCTGGTGTTATGTGTTGTTGCGCTATTTGATGCGGCGGTTGTGCCGCCTTGATTTTGTTTACATGCAGCAGCGAGTATTAAAAATGCTTCTTTAGACTGAACTTGTTGAGCAGGGATCCATTGTAATTGCATAAGCGCTAATTGGAGCGCAAAGGTACAATAACTTGCGCTTAAGCACTATCTTTACCTGACTTAAAGCGTAGCTATGTTGGACCCCATTATTAAAGTAGAAAACCTTACTAAAAACTACGGTGATTTTGAAGCCGTAAAAGGGCTCAGTTTTGAAGTATATCCTGGTGAAATATTTGGCCTTTTAGGACCTAATGGCGCCGGAAAATCTACCACACTTGAAATTATTGAAACCCTGCGCGAAAAAACCAGCGGAACAGTCATTGTTAACGGTATTGATATTGAAAAAGATCCTGCAGCGGTAAAAAAAATCATTGGTGTTCAATTACAAACAGCGGGTTTTTATCCGGGTCTTAATTTAATAGAGTTACTAGATTTATTTGCCGGACTATATAATGAGGAAATTGATCCCCTAGCAATACTTGATAGTGTGAATCTTAGGGATAAGGCAAAAGCAAAATTTAAAGAATTAAGTGGTGGGCAAAAACAACGTTTTTCAATTGCAACAACTTTAATTAACAAGCCAATATTAATTTTTTTAGACGAACCTACTACAGGACTAGATCCCCAGGCACGCAGAAATTTATGGGACCTTATCAGATCCATTAGAGATAGTGGCACAACAGTGGTTATTACTACACACTATATGGATGAGGCCGAAATTTTATGTGATAGGGTGGCCATTGTAGATAGCGGAAAGCTTATTGCCATTAACACCCCTGATCAATTGATTGATGATTTAGTAGCAGGAGGTTTTGAAAAGCCTAAGGAAGTAAAGCAGGCCAATTTAGAAGACGTGTTTATTCATTTAACAGGACACGCACTAAGAGAAGCATAAATTAAAAAGTATGGAAAAAGATCCTAAATATCCAATTGGGAAATACGAAGCGCAGCCTTTTTCGGAAGCACAAAAGAAAATGTGGCTTGCTGATATTCAGTTTTTACCAAATGAACTTGAGCAGTCTATAGAAAATTTAGACGAAGCACAACTTCATACTCCTTACCGAGATGGTGGTTGGACGGTGCACCAACTCGTACATCATTTGGCGGATAGTCATATGAATTCTTTTATTAGGTTTAAACTTGCTTTAACGGAAGATAACCCTACCATAAAGCCTTACGAAGAAAACGCTTGGTCAGAAACGGCCGATGTAGTTAAAGAGCCTATCAATGTTTCTATTACCTTACTATATGCACTGCATAAACGCTGGTTAACACTACTTCAAAATATGTCTGACTCAGATTTTGAAAAAACATTGTTTAATCCACAACGCCGTGGTCAAATAACACTTTGGGATATGCTTGGTATTTATGCATGGCATGGTAAACATCATGTAGCGCATATTAAAACATTAAAAGAAAACAAAGGCTGGTAATATTTATTTGTAATGCATGAGAGAGCAGCGCTGGAAAAAGATTTCTTCTAAAAAAGTATTTGAAGACAAATGGTTTAAAGCTAGGGCAGACGCTTGTCAGTTTCCGGATGGAAGAATTATTGATCCGTATTACGTGGTTGAACTTCCTGATTGGGCCAATGCTGTTGTCGTGACACCTAACAATGAAATTGTTTTAGTAAAACAATACCGTTACCCTGTAGATGCTGTAACCCTAGAACTCCCTGGTGGTGTGATTAATGATGGCGAAGACCCTGCGGTAGCGGCACTTAGAGAAACCATCGAAGAAACGGGGTATACATCAGATAGTATACAATTTATTTGTAAGCTAGCTCCCAATCCAGCCATCAATGACAACACTGCTTATTTTTATTTAATTGAAAATGCAGTACCTACTAAACATATCAATCCGGATTTTTACGAAGACATTGAAGTAGTGTTGTATAGTAAAAAGGATTTTATTGAATTACTCCAGCAAAATAAAATCATGCATGGTGTTCAGTTAGGGCCCATTTATGAAGCCCTTATTCAACTCGGTTGGTTACAATACAGTTGATGGAATAATGCCTTCAATTTCTCCCACTAAAAAAACACTTCCGCATACCACTATTAAATCTGTTGGCTGTGCCTGGTTTTTAGCAGCAGCAATGCCTTCATTTACCGTTAAATAGGTGTTGCCCTGTAAACCATACACGCCCGCTTTTTCTTGCAGTTCTTGCGCATCAATGGCCCTTTCAATTTGTGCCTTTGTAAAATAATAGGTAGCGTGTGCTGGTAATAACGCAAGCACACTATCAATGTCTTTGTCTTTTACCATACCAAAAACGAGGTGTAAATGGCTGTAGTTTATAAGCGCTATTTGTGCGAGCAGTGTTTGGATGCCAGCCACATTGTGTGCTACGTCAACAACAGTAGTGGGGTTATTTCCAATCACTTGCCACCTTCCATAAAGGCCTGTATTTATTTTTACTTGACTAAGACCCGTTGCAATATTTTCATTCGTTATTTTCCAGCCTTTTGTTTGTAAAATACCAACAGCAGTTAATACGCCTAAAACATTTTTTGCTTGGTAGCTTCCATTTAAATCTAGTGAATAAGTATTGGTTGCTCCAGTTACATTATTTGCAAGATCCACTTGTAAATAATCATGTGCATATTTGGTACCCTCAATGCTATATACACCCGGTGCATAAGTTATGCTTGTATGGCTTGCCGCAGCATCAAAAACGGGCTTAGTTTCTGAGGTATATTCACTAATAACGCAAGGGATATCTTTTTTAATGATACCTGCTTTTTCACCAGCAATTTCAGGTATGGTATTTCCTAGAAACTGGGTATGATCAAGTCCTATATTGGTTATAATCGAAACTTCAGGTGTGATAATATTGGTGCTGTCTAAACGGCCGCCAAGGCCTACTTCAATAACAGCAATGTCTACTTTTTGCTCCGCAAAATAACTGAATGCCATAGCGACGGTTATTTCAAAAAACGAAGGCTGAATGGCCTCAATAAGTGGCTTTATTTTTTCTGTAAAATCAACAACAAAATCTTTGGAACAATAGTCACCATCAAATTTAATTCTTTCTCTAAAATCTACGAGGTGGGGTGATGTGTAAAGCCCCGTTTTATATCCTGCAGTTTGAAGTATAGATGCAAGCATATGACTAGTAGAACCCTTGCCATTGGTGCCTGCAATATGAATGGATTTAAATTGGTGTTGGGGATTGCCTAATGCCTCACAAAGTTTAATGGTATTCGTTAAATCAGCTTTATAAGCAGCAGCACCAACACGACTAAACATAGGAAGTTGTGTAAATAAATACTCAAGTGTTTGTTCGTAATTCATTTACTCGTGAATCTTAAAACTAAATACAATCGTTCCTTTTTGTTCGGTATCAGTGCCTGCATTTAAGCGGAGTATCTTTGCTTTTTTGATGGCAATATTTCGGATACCTGCGTTTGTAGTTGTGGTTCCTCTGGGGTTTACGGTAGCACTTATAACTTGTCCATTATCATTCACTACAATATCTACCGCCACTTTTGCATTTTCATTAAAATCATCTTCAAAACTTGGAAGCTTTGCAATGCGTCTACCATCCAGTCCACTTCTAATGCTTACGCCACCGCCTGCACCAGCAGGGCCGCCTGTGCCATTGCCACCATTACCGGTGTAGCTATCTGAATTAGGATTACCATTTGTTTTTCCTTGATCGCCCTTTCCGCCCGCAATACCCTGATCCGTTTTTCCATTGTAACTATCGCCGTTATTGCCACTTGTTGTAGTACTAGTTCCTCCACCAAATACGGCTTTAGGTTTTGGTGGGGTAGGAACAGGAGGCGTTGTTACCGCTTCTTTTTTCACCGTTTTTGTAGCCACGGCGGCTGCCTCATTTGTTTCGTTGGCATCGGTTTGAATGGGCTTACTTGCTTCTACCTGAGCTGGTGGTGTTGTTTTGGAATTGTCTGTTTCAGTGGCCGCCTCTCCGGGTACTTGAGGTGGTTCGGTGCCAAATCCAGTTTCTGAATTGCCTAAATTAACTTCAATGCCTTCACCAAAACTAGGCGTTGGAATTTTAGGCAGTTCCCATGTTAGAAAAAAGAAAATGCAAAAAAGCAACAAACAAATAACGGCTGTTATAAGTCCTGCTTTTAGATTTTTTTCTTTTTCAAACCCAATGGTCATGTACATAGGTATTAAGCTTATAAAGCTACGGGTTAAGATGCCAATTCAATTGAATGTTGAAAATTAACGCTTATTAGGGGGAGTAATCCACCTTAATGGCCTAAAAAAAAGTTAAGAACCCTTATTTGAAAAACACGTCGTAGCCAAATCTTAAAATTGTAGCACAAATAACGAGTAAAAAGAAGACGCGGATAAATTGGTTGCCCTTTGCAATGGCCAGTTTAGCGCCTAATAGACCCCCAACCGCGTTGCAAATTGCCATGGGTATGGCAACACCCCAAATAATGGTTCCCTTTATAAAAAAGAGTACAATAGATCCAAAATTGGTGGATAAATTGACCATTTTAGCATGCGCGCTGGCTTGTAAGAAATCATACCCGAGTAAAGCAATAAAACCGAGTACTAAAAAACTCCCAGTACCTGGTCCAATAAATCCATCATAAAAACCTACAGTGGCACTTAACAGTAAACTGCGGAGTAAAAGCGTTTTATTGGAAAGACTTTTTGATTGCGATTGCCCAAAACTTTTTTTGGAATATGTATATATCGCCACGACAATTAGAACGCAAAATAAAATAGGTTTCATATGCGTGTTACCCATTTTACTTAATAGCTCGGAACCTAAAAATGCAAATGAAAAGGCTACGGTGCACATGAGGGCCATTTGTTTCCAATCAATTTTCACCTTTTTGATGTACTGTTTAGCCGCAAAAAAAGTACCACTAAATGCAGGGATTTTTAAAGAGCCAATTACAGTAGCTACGGGTAAATTAGGCATTAATATAAGCGCAGTAGGCGTTTGAATTAGCCCACCGCCACCAACAATCGCGTCTACAAAACCTGCACCAAATGCAGCGATACATAAAAAGAGTAAGGTAATTGAATCTATTTGATCAAACATGCTGCGACTGTTTTTTGTGTTGCCCTGAATTGGCCAGGATCAGTCCAAAAATAACAATACCCGCACTAATCATATGAATTTTTTGGAATGGCTCATGTAAAAATAAAACGGCTTCGATGGTACTTATAATAGGGATAAGGTTGCCAAATAAAACAGTGGTGCCAGCGCCAATTCTTTTAATGGCTGCATTCCAGCATAAAAAAGAAACCACCGAGGTTCCTGCACCCAAATAAATCAGTGACATTACAAGTGAATTGTTCCAAACAATGGGAGCTGCGTTTACTTGTTCTATTAAAAAACCGGGTAAAATTAACAAGCTACCCAGCCCAAAAATGGCCAATAAAAAAGTTGTTGCAGAAATAGTAGCTGGCTTTTTTCGTACAAGAACATTGTACACTGCAAATGCAATGGCACCAGCCAGCGCCCACAAATCGCCAATCGAAAAAGTAAAAGACATAAGTGTTTGTAAGCTGCCTTTAGAAATCAGTAACAAAACCCCAGATAAACAAACGAGCATGCCAGTGAGTCTGAATGCATTGATGCGTTCGCCAATAAAAATAATGGCAAAAGTAGTAGCAAAAATAGGGGAGGAAGTAGTGCTTATCAGGGCCATATTAATAGCGGTGGTATAATGCCCCGATATGTATAGGCATGTATTGAATATGGCAATACCTGAAAGTGATACCCAAAATAAATAAGCTACGTGTTTTTTTAAAATATGCCACTCTTTTGTAAAGGCTTTATATGCAATAGGAAGCATTAATACAGTCGCCAACGACCATCTAAAAAAGGCAAGGGTAATGGGAGGTATTTGCTGGTTCACGCCTCTTGCAATTACAAAATTACCAGCCCAAATAATGGCTGCTACTGTAGCTAGTAGTATGCCTATATATCTATTTTTACGGGCGTCCACCGGCAAAATCCATTTCGTAATTGCCTTTAATACGTTCTATTGGCGGATTAAAATATCCAAATTTTACTTTTGGAAATTCTTCAGCAATAAGGCTCATGAGTTGTTTAACACCAAGCATTTCGCCGGTTTCGTTGACGCCAATTTTACCCATGTACCAGTCCGGATCGATATTAAAATTACGCCACTGAATCATGGTCAAATCGGTATCAATAATAAGTTTGCGAAGCGCTTCATATTCTTCTACGCTATCTGTCATACCCGGAAAAACAAAGTAGTTAATACTTGCCCATCCGCCATAACTGCGCATTACTTTTAAACTCTCAATGATATCTTCAAACTGATAATTGTTGGGTCTATAATAAGGCTCATAAATATGTTTACGCGCAGAGTTGGTACTTACCCGAATACTATTTAAACCCACTTCACATAAGGCTTTTACGGCGTCTGGTTTAGAGCCATTGGTATTGATATTGATACTGCCTTTGTCTGTGTGTTTTCTGATTTCAATAATAGATTCTCTAATCGTTTCCCACATGAGTAGTGGTTCTCCTTCACAACCCTGTCCAAAACTAATAAGCGGGAATGGAGCATTGTTTAAATGCGGTACCGTAAATTCTACAATTTCTTCGGCAGTAGGTTTAAACGTTAAGCGGTCTTGCGTAGAAACAATGGTTTCATCGGATGGTTGAAAAGAAATACAGCCAATACAATTGGCATTACATGCTGGAGAAGTTGGCACGGGACATTCCCATCTAGACAATGAAAAATTGCGCGCAGCAGGACAGTTGTATGTCATGCAGCAGTTTTCCATCAAATGTTTTACAAGTCTATTGTGCGGATAATTCGCTAATAATACCTCGGTACCAGATGCTATTTTTTCATCGTCATATCCAGCACACTCTTGTCTAATGTCTTGTTCAATTCTTACCGCGGGTACATAGGTTTTATTGTCTAACCAACCTGCTGCTGTGTAGCAAAACAAGGGTAGTGTAGGGGCTTCTGCTTCTGTTTCGTAGGCGGCAATATATAAACCGGTATGTGCGGGTGGAATAAATGCGGCAACGGCCCAGCCTTTGTCACATAAACGCATTTCACCTGTTTCAACATCTAGTCCAATGCCACGTCTACCAGGTAATTCATACAAATTACCCCCTTCAGGAAGTTCAATCCAATCGGCAGGATCTATGGGCATGGCATCCCAACCGGCACGTCCCACCACATACAAACTCGTGTCTTCGTAAATATTTCCTTCGCCGTCTGAATATAATATGTAGGGTGACTGTTGTAGTGGCATGTTATTTGTTTAAGCGTTCTTGACAAAATACATTAAAAGCTGCTTCGTCTTCTTTTGATACCGCAGATTCTATTTGTTTTTGAAACAAGGTATTGTTTTTATAATCTAATGTAAGGAGTCCGTCTTTTAAAACAATGTTTTCAAAAGCGTCCCAGCCATGTCTCTTTTTAGGAAAGCTATTGATGACAACTTCTTCGTCGTCAAAAGCAATCTCTTCTGGAAATTTAACTTGTTTTTCTATCACTGCGGCAGCCACATATACAAAAGCGAGCCATGATATATATGGTTGAATAAAAATACCCCATGCACCTAGTAAAAGTGCTATCCTATATAATGCCGGTCTTCCTTTTTTTTCTTTTAAAATAGTAAACGCGGTCCATGCAATCATGGAAAGCATTATGGTAATATAAATAAGTGTCTGCTGGTAGCCGTGTAAAATAACTTGTACCGATAGTAGGAGCGCAGCAAGTGCGATCATTAGAATACTTACCCAATTAATAAAAACAAAAGAGCGTTTCTTTAATACAATAATAAAGTCGTAAACTTTTCCTGCCATCTTAGCTATTTGAAGGGGTGTTTTTTACCATCAAATTACACATGCGCCATAATAAGTGAGCGCCAACATTGCTATCCCAGTCTGTTTCACCCACACCTACTTCTACAAAGTCAAAGCCAATGAGTTGTTTGCCGCTGGCTACTATTTTTTTGAAAAGGTAGAGTATCTCTTCGCTTTCAAAACCACCCTGAACCGGTGTTCCTGTGTTTGGGCAAAGTTTTGGATCAAGGCCATCAATGTCAAAACTGATATACACCAGTTGAGGCAGTTGATTCACAATTTCATCCGTTATTTGCTTCCAGGTTTCGCCTTCGTATTGTCTGGTTTTAATGTCTTTATCAAAATAGGTAACAACCCTTCCGTTGCTATTATTAATGTAATCCCACTCTTCGCTACAAAAATCTCTGATCCCAACTTGTACTAATTTTTCAACGCCTTCAATTTCGCTCAGTACATTGTACATAACGGATGCGTGTGAATAGGTAAAGTGCTCGTAGCTTTTTCTTAAATCGCAATGCGCGTCAATTTGTAAAATACCAAAGCTGCCATGCTTTTTTGCTAATGCTTTAATATAGCCAAGCGGTGTGCTATGGTCTCCACCAATAAGGCCTACCAGTTTACCTTGTTCGAGTAGTTCGTTGGTTTGTTCGTACACCCAGTTATTGAGCATAACACCGCCTTCATTAATTTCTTTGAGGCTCTTGCACATGAATTTGTTGTTACCAACAATTTCACCTTTAGAAATATAGTCTATAAAGAGTTCGGCCTCTTTGCGTAAGTAGTCGCTTTTTAAAAGAATTTTTTTATTGGTTTCCCTTAAATAAAATCCTTTTTTCCAGCCATCAGGCACATCGGTATCTAATAAATCCACCTGAATACTTGCCTTCCAAATATGTTCTGCAGCCCTTGAAGTACCGGCTCCATAACTCACGGTTACTTCCCATGGAACGGGGAGTAAAACGAGGGCAGATTCCGCTTCAGAAAAAGGGAGTCCAAAAATGTTGTTATTTGGGTTTCCGACCACATTTGGGTCAAAGTTGGATAATTGGCTCATACTGGGTTGTATTGCAAACAGGGCGCAAGTTAGCAGCTATTTTTCGAAATACGTTAAAGATTCTTGAATGCTTAAACAAGACAACCAAGATTATCCATTTTAGGCTACTTTTGTACTAGAAATCAGCGTATTTATGAAAAAGACCCATATTATCCTCCTGCTCTTAATTGCCGCATCAATCGTTGTGCTCATAAGCTACACTGGTGATTTAACTACTTACGAGACCATTGCGTCTGCGCGTGAAAAGGAAGGTAAATTTGTGAATTTGATTGCTAAAATTGATAAAACGCAGCCGCTCGTGTATGACGCTGTCAAAGACCCCAATTATTTAACGTTTACGGCAGTAGATACCCTTGGAAATTCTATTAAAGTAATTTACCACAACAACAAGCCCACCGACATGGAAAAAAGTGAGCGTTTGGTGTTAAAGGGCAAAGTGCAAAATGGTCAGTTTGAGTGCAAAGATATTTTACTCAAGTGTCCATCAAAATATAAAGACAATCCTAATTCAATCGACAAAAGTCAAACTACCTATACTAACTAACTGTATCCTTTAATTTTATTTCAATGAATTATATTGGCGAACATTTGTGGCTTGGTCAAGCAGGGCATATTTTTAACTTGGTTTCTTTTGTTGCTTCTGTTGTTGCAACCATCGCGTTTTTTTTAGGTGGGGTAGCAGACCATAATGATCCCAATGCAAAAAGTTGGATTAAAATTGGTCGTATTTTCTTTATTATAGAAGCCATCTGTGTTTTTGCTACATTTTCTTTACTCTATGTTATTATTTCGAATCACTATTTCGAGTATAAGTATGCATACATGCATAGTGACAAGTCGTTACAGCCCGAATATTTACTGAGTTGTTTTTGGGAAGGTCAAGAAGGAAGTTTTATGCTTTGGAGTTTTTGGCATTGTGTGTTAGGAATTGTTATCATGCTCACTGCAAAAAAATGGGAGGCGGGCGTAATGTCTGTGATCTCTTTTGCACAAGTGCTTTTGGCATCAATGGTATTAGGCGTTTATTTATTTGGCCATAAAATTGGATCTAGTCCTTTTTCTCTTTTAAGAAATGAAATGGATTGGCCAATTCTTAGCAGACCCGATTATTTAACGCTTATTAAAGATGGTACGGGATTAAATACGCTTTTACAAAATTATTGGATGGTGATTCATCCGCCTATTTTGTTTTTAGGATTTGCTAGTACCATTATTCCATTTGGATACGCAATGGCTGGCTTTATGCGCAAGTCTCATGATTGGTTAAAATCTGCAATCCCTTGGGCTTCTTTTTCGGCGGCCATTTTAGGACTTGGTATTATGATGGGAGCTGCTTGGGCTTATGAAAGTTTGTCTTTTGGAGGCTATTGGGCATGGGATCCTGTAGAAAATGCATCACTCGTACCTTGGTTAACACTTGTTGCTGGACTGCATACCAATATGATTGCAAAAAGTACGGGTTACTCTTTGCGTCCTACTTATTTCTTTTACATCGTTTCTTTTTTATTGATTTTATATTCTACTTTTTTAACTAGAAGTGGCATACTTGGTGACACTTCGGTGCACGCCTTTACAGATTTAGGCATGAACACACAGCTACTCGTGTTTTTACTCATTTTTGTAATACCGGCATTTACCATTTTTGCTATTCGTTATAAGTCTATTCCTTCGATTGCTAAAGAAGAAGCCACCAGTAGTAGAGAATTTTGGATGTTTATTGGATCGTTGGTACTCTTTTTAGCAGGTATGGTCATTATTGCTAAAACGTCTACACCTGTTGCCAATAAATTATTTGGCACCAATATTGCGCCTCCTGAAGATCCAGAATTTGCCCACAACCAAATTCAAATTTTTGTTGCAATTGTTTTAGGGCTTTTAACAGCGGGCACACAATTTTTAAAATATAAGTACACCGATACCCAAAAGTTTATAAAAAATATTGCTTGGCCTGTATTAGCAGCAGCGGTTATTAGCTTACTTATTGCATTTTTTGGTGACGTGAATTATACTAAAAAAGGTCCTGTATTTTTATTTGCCATTCACCTAGCCATCTTTACGGCTGTATATGCGGTTACTGGAAACTTATCTTATATCTGGCTCGTGTTAAGAGGAAAATTAAAAGCGGCAGGTGCTTCTGTGGCCCACGTTGGCTTTGGAATGATTCTGGTAGGCATTTTAATTTCGTCAGCTAAAAAAACGGTATTAAGTTGGAATACAACGGGTATTACGCCACTTGCACAAGCTGCCCCGGGTGAAAAAAATCCAGCGGGTAACCCAGCCGAAAACTTAACGCTCTTTAAAGGCGTAGAAACGGATATGGGTAAGTTTATGGTAAACTACAAACGAGATACGCTTAATGAAGCTGACCGTAAAAAATATTACGAAATTACCTTTAAAGCAAAAGACGGTTCTGAATCGTTTAACTTATATCCAGATGTAATTAAAAACAACAAGGGTATGGAAGGCTTTGCTGCCAATCCAGCTAGCAAGCACTATTGGTACAAAGATATTTTCGTGTACATCACTTCGTTTCAACAAAATGACGCTTCAGATACTACTCGTTTTGTGGATAAAGACATCAAAGTTGGAGATACTATTTATTACAGCAATGGACTTATGGTTTTAAAAAGTGTATCCATTAATCCAGCTTCTAAAAAAGATTTATTACTACCTGGTGAAACTGCTTTGTTTTTAGATGTTGACGTTACAGCTAGGGATGGCCGAAAATATGCAGCTATGCCTGGTATAGCGATTGATAATTCGAGCATTCGTCAAATTTCTGATACAGTAGTGGCGCAATCTTTAGTACTTCAGTTTAATAAAGTAATTGATCAGGATAAAGGCATACTACAAATGGGCGTTAAAGAATCTGGTTCGATTACTGATTTGATTACGTTAAAAGTATACGAATTCCCAATGATTAATATTTTATGGTTAGGCGTTATTGTAATGGTAATAGGTTTTGTGATGTCCATTATTCAGCGCTATAAAACTTTAAAAAACAAACTCACTATTTCTTAATTGAATACATGCAGCCAACACGAAAACATATTATTTGTTTGGTGCTTTTTGTTTTTGCTGCATGTACAACTATAACTGCTCAGCAGCGTGGCCCGCTCGATACCATGCGTGTGCATGCTTATATCACACCAGAAGGTGATACCATTCCAGAGTCTATATTGCCGCCAGTAGAAGTATTTGCAAAGCTTACAGGTCATTGGAAAAACTATTGGGCCGATTGGACTAGGCTTCGAAATGCTGTTTATGTTACGTATCCGTATGCTATTGCAGCGAGCCGTGTTATGAACGAAGTAAACGCCAAACTAAGTGGCGTAACCGATAAGAAAAAGCGTAAAGCCATTATCAAATCTCGGGAAAAAGAACTCAAAAAAGAATTTGCAGATCAGCTGGTAAAATTATCTGTGTATCAAGGCAAAGTATTAATGAAACTCATTAACCGTCAAACAGGGAATAACTGCTACGAAATCATTTCAGAATACAAAGGCTTTTTTAACGCAGCATTTTGGCAAACCATTGCCTTTGTTTTTGGCAGCAATTTAAAGCAACCGTACAATCCAACTGGAGATGATGCCGACATGGAAAAAATTGTCAAGGACGTTGAAAAAATGTATGGCTATAAGAGTTAGCGGTATGCGTAAAGAATCTTTTTAAAATCTTCTCTGGGTATCATATGAGCACCTAAACTCTCTAAATGTTCGGTGTAAATTTGACAATCAATTAAAACAATACCTTCTTGTTCTAACTGTTTTACATAACTGATAAAAGCAAACTTGCTGGCATTGCTTTCGGTGCTAAACATACTTTCTCCAAAAAATAGTTTACCCATTTTAATGCCATAGAGTCCACCCACAAGTTTGTCGCCTTTCCATGCCTCGGCACTATGAGCAGTGCCTATAGTATGTAAAACATTGTATGCTTTTTCTACTTCATTTGTAATCCAAGTTCCAGCCTGTCCCTCGCGCTTTATTTTTTTGCAATTTGCAATTACCTGATCAAAAGCAGTATTGGTTTTAAAAACAAATTCTTTTCGTTTAATCACCTGCTTCATGGTCGAGCTCACTTTTAACTGGGCAGGGTACAAAACAAACCTAGGGTTGGGGCTCCACCAAAGTGGCGTTTCACCTTCGTACCATGGAAAAATACCTTCTTGATAAGCTTTAATAAGCCTTTCTGTACTAAGGTCACCACCCATGGCAAGTAAACCATCTTCGAGTGCTGTTTCTATGGGCGGGAACCAAATATTTTCATCTAATACGGTAAGAGACATTAGCTTTTGGTAGATTCAATTGTGGCACTGATACCTCTTTCAGTAATTGCGTCACACATGGGCTTTAAGGTATCGTAATCACCATTTTTAACGGCGTATTTGCCATTGTAATGGATAATCATGGCTGATTGTTCGGCCTGTTCCTGTGTATGTTTACACACATCTATCAAGGTTTCAATCACCCACTCAAACGTATTGACTTCGTCATTCCAAACAATGAGTTGATAGGGGGTATCGGTTGCCGTTAGCAAGTCCGTTTCTTCTGATTCCCAAGGTTTTGTTTGGTTGTAGGTTTCCCTCATGGCGTAAAAATAAAGAATGTATCTTATACCAAAAAACCGCTTAATTTTAATTGTGTTAAAACATCGTTATGAAAAAAGTATTGTTCTTTTTGTTTTTAATTGTGAGTGTTCAAATGGCTGCTTGTAAAAAGCCTTACAAAATAATTGAACCACCTGTTACCGTTGATACAAGCTTCTTTGCAAAAGGGGCCGATATTGGATGGTTATCTGAAATGGAAGCTGCTGGTGTAAAATTTTATATGTCTAATGGAACTCAGTCTGATTGTATTTCAGTTTTAAAAAGCAAAGGGATTAATTCATTAAGATTTAGGGTTTGGGTGGATCCAGATAATGGATGGTGTGGTCAGGCCGATGTGGTAAAAATGGCGGTTCGTGCCAAAAACGCCGGTATGCGCGTCATGATTGATTTTCATTACAGTGATTTCTGGGCCGATCCAGGTAAACAAAATAAACCAAAAGCTTGGTTATCTTATAATGTGGCTGGATTAAATCTAGCGGTTTACACACATACTAAAACAGTGTTAACGGCGCTATTAAATGCAGGTGTTGTTCCAGCATGGGTTCAAATTGGTAATGAAACCAATGATGGCATGTTGTGGGAAGAAGGAAGGGCCTCTAAAAATATGGCACAGTTTGCTGCCATGGTACAGGCAGGTTCAAAAGCTGTGAGAGAAACAAGTGCGTCTTCTAAAGTAATTGTACATGTTTCTAACGGTTACGACAACGCCATGTTTAGATGGATGTTTGATGGCTTAACGGCTAATAAAGTAGACTATGATATTATTGCCATGTCTTTGTATCCGAGTGTGTCAAATTGGTCTAGTTTAAATATGCAATGCTTAAACAACATGAATGATATGGTGGCGAGGTACAACAAAGAAATTATGATTAGTGAAGTTGGTATGGAAGCGTCGGCAGCTACTGCTTGTAAATCATTTATTCAAGATTTAATTTCAAAAACCAAGTCGGTGAATCAGAAAAAAGGCTTAGGTGTTTTTTATTGGGAGCCCCAGAGCTATAATAGTTGGAAAGGGTATAAGCTAGGTGCGTTTGATGATACTGGCAAACCAACTGTTGCAATGGATGCATTTATAAATTAGTGCTTTCCTTTTCAACCCTTCTTGTGCCCGCATACATTTCGTATTCTAGTAAACGGCAATCTATTTTGGCGTTTAAAAATTCGATACGTCTGCTGGGCTTTAACCTTATTTTTTTAGCGAGTTCTAAATTGCCAGTAAAAATATAGCCAGTGGCGCCCTTGCATTTGCTTTTTAAAAAGTCACCCATTCTTGCATAGGTAGCTTCAAGTTCTATTTCTTCACCCAGTCTTTCGCCATATTCTGGATTAAATAAAATAACAGCGCCTTCCATATTGTCAGGCATCTTTGTATTTTCAAAATCACATACCTGAAAAGTGATCAGTTCTTCTACGCCAGCAGCGGCAGCATTTAGTTTTGCAATATCAATGGCTTGTTTGCTTATATCTGATGCGATAATGTTTAAGCCCGTTGGCTCTACAATTTGATTTTCTATTACGGCTCTTTCTTTTTCGTATACGGCTCTATCATATCCAATCACGTGCATGAAAGCGTAGTTGTGTCTAAGTAGGCCAGGTACGCGTTTGCTTGCAATAAGCGCTGCCTCAATGGCGACTGTACCAGATCCGCACATAGGATTAATAAAAGGTGTTTTTGTGTTCCATTTGCCAGATAAAATAGTTGCAGCGGCAAGTGCTTCAAGCATCGGTGCTTTACCAGGAATTTTTCGGTAACCATGTCTTGCTAATGAGTCGCCAGTTGTATCAATAAAAACTTCTGCTTCGTCATATTTCCAGTACAAATAAATCACAGCACCTGTTAAGCTAGATCCGGTTGAAGGTCTTTTATTGGCCACTTTACGCATACGGTCCACCACAGCATCTTTAACCCTAAGGTTGGCAAATAAATTGGTGGTGATGGTAGTATGAAACACATTACTCGTAACAGAAAAATACCCGCCCGGATCAATTATTTTTTCCCACTCAATGGTAGCGAGGTTTTCGTATAATTCGTCGGGATTGTTACAATTAAATGTTTTAATAGAATATAAAACCTGGCTCGCTGTTCGAAGATTTAAATTAAGTTTAATGCAGTCGTTGATGGTGCCCGAAATTTCTACACCGGTTTGAAAACTTCTAGTAACGGTAAATCCTAAAGCAGTTACTTCAGATGTAAGGGCAGGGGATAACCATTTATGGCAGGTTATTACGATTTTATTAGGTGTAGTGAACGGTTGCATGGGTACAAACTTAGTTTAAAAGACTAAACAGGGGGTACATAAAAAAAGCCCTCGATACAATCGAAGGCTTTTCTTTGTGGGAGCACACGGGTTCGAACCGCGGACCCTCTCGGTGTAAACGAGATGCTCTAAACCAACTGAGCTATGCTCCCTTTTTATTGGAGTGCAAAAATAGGGTCTGAACTGAAACTGCCAAAAAAAACTTTCTATTTTTTGCGAATTAATTGAATTGAAGCGATGGAAACCTATATAATTGGCTGTCATACACGAAAAGTTCCTCTATTTCATAGTCCCAATATTTATAAAGGGGTGATTTTTTGAGGTATTTGGCCGCTGCCTCTTTAGAATCGGTGTTTAGGGTAATCCAGCAGGTTTGGCTCTCCATACTCACCGCATAGCTGTCTATAATGCTCTTATTAAATAAGAAATTGATATAACTACGGTGGGGTGGAACCAGTGTCATAAACTGGTCGTCCATGGTAAATTTGATAATTGCCTGAAATTTTTTCATACCGAGTTCTTTAATACTGCTCTACTAATCTACAATTTTCGTGCCTAATTGTTACAATCTTACCAAATTAATTTTGCGATTCGGCCACGGCCGCCGGCAAGGTATACGGCACGACCTTCTTTTGCCTTTTGCACCACATGAAAACTTTCTTTAGAAACCAGTTCCCAGTGAATGCCACCATCGGTACTGATGTCTATTCCAGAAGTGCCACAACTAATTAAAGTTTCATTGTCAGTGTAAATAACACATGATCTATAACCATGTGGGTTAATAATAGGGTTAGTGTAGGTTCTGTTGCCATTTTCAAAAGAAAGTAAAATACAATTGAACCTGCTAATGGTATCGTGCGCAAAGTCGCCACCAACAATAACGCCCTTTTGAATTTTATTATTAAATGCAATAGAGTTAGCCCCTGCTGAGCTAAATCCTTGTAGTAATGGAAGCGAATCATTAAAAGAATGGTTTAAAAAATCTTTTAAACGTGATTTAGTACCACCGGTTACCACCAACCATGGCGATTGGGTACTAAAATTTGTTATAGCAATATTGGTACCACTTGATGCAAACATGGCTTCACCTTCTGGTACGGTTGGTATATTTTTTAATTCTTTTTTAGAAGGTTTGATCCAGCTGTCGCCGCCGTCAAAAGTTTTGGCATAAAATATTTTTTGGTTGATAGGGTCGCCCACAGCCATGCCCACTAATTTTCCATTTACTTTTTCAAAATGCATTGCGTCTAAAAACATACCAGTAGTGGTGTCTTCAAAAACTTTTTTCCAATTTTTTCCACCATCCGTTGTTTTTAAAATAATGGCTGGATCAGAAACCGCCATAATAATAGCTGTGTTTTGATCAAAAGCTTCGATGTCTCTGAAGTCTCTTTTTTCAAAACCTGGCACCTGCATCCACTCAATATTTTTTCCGCCATCGGTGGTTTTTGCAACCATGCCTCCAGAGCCGCTGGCCCAAAAAACGTTATCATTGACAACGCTCAGTCCTCTAATGCTCACTTTGTTACTTGACGCAAGTAGGCTAATACTGATGTCTGGTGTAGGTTTGATAGAAAGCGGAATCTGATTTTGTGCTTTTGAAACAGGTGTTGAAAGGAGCCATAAAACAGCGCTACAATAAAATATTTTTATAAACCGCATAGGATGTACATTTTTGCATGGTTAACTAGGCTAAATCTAGAACAAGTTTTATACCCAAAAAAATAATATTGATGATACCATATTGGATGAGTAGAACGCAGTTAATGCTAGGGGACGCGCCCATTGAAGCACTGATGTCTAAAAATGTACTCGTGGTTGGATTAGGTGGCGTTGGTGGTATTTGCGCCGAAATGATTGCGCGCGCAGGTGTGGGCAAAATGACGATTGTAGATGCGGACACAGTAGATTTGAGTAATGTTAATAGGCAAATTCCGGCGCTTCATTCTACAGCTGGAAAACCCAAAGCGGAGGTTATGGCCGAAAGGTTAAAAGACATCAACCCAGATTTAGATTTAACAGTATTAACAGAATATATTAAAGAAGAGCGTACCCGCGAGATATTAGACAACGGCGCTTTTGATTACGCCGTAGATTGCATTGACACTTTATCACCTAAAGTGTATTTTATAAAAGCTTGTATCGAAAGAAAAATCCCGATTGTAAGTTCGTTAGGGGCCGGCGGAAAAATGGATCCATCACAAATTAAAGTGACCGATATTTCAAAAACGTATCAGTGTAATTTGGCCAAGTATGTGAGAAAAAAACTCCATGCACTGGATATTTACAAAGGCCTCACCGTGGTGTTTAGTCCAGAAATAGTAGACCAATCTAAAATTATTGAAACAGAAAAAGCATTTCCCAAAAAATCTATTATTGGCACACTTTCATACATGCCTGCCATATTTGGCTGTACAACAGCTAGCGTGGTAATAAGGGATTTGGCGGAGTTAGAATTAATAGCGTAAGTAAGGTTTCATTTCTTCCCCCCAGCCTGCGCAGTGGGTTAATTTTGTGCAGTTCGCAATAAATTGTGGGAGTGGTAAATCAAATAATTTTTGCGCATTACTAATGCCTAATAATTTACTGAGGTGATTTTCGCCACTTGGGTTTACAGCCGTTTTATAAGGCGCCCACTCAAACGCTTGCGGGTGTTTTGCACGTATCATATATACAAGAAGCAAACCAAAAAATACAGGTTTAAAATAGGTAGGGTCTATGACCTCAAAATGAATACCCTTGCAAAGTTTTTGTGCGTATTTGCCAGATGTAAGTGTAAATGAAATTTCACTGGCTTTTATTTCGTCGCCAAAACTTTGGTTGATAAAATTTGATATATCACTCGTTTGCATCCAGGGTGCAGCAGCGGTTTCAAAGCTGTAGGCGCTTCCTCTTCCTTCACTAATATTGGTAGCTTCTAATAAACAAAGGCCCGGATATAATAGCATACTATTTGGGCTTTGTATGGCTGGTGATGTAGGTACAAAATTTGTTCCCCAATCTGTAACCAAATCATTGCGGTCCCAATTTTTTACCGGAACAACAGTTACGTTTGCCCCAATATTTTTTGTGCTGTTAAAATAAAGTGCCAGCTCGCCAAGGGTAGCGCTGTGTTTGATAGGAATATTCCATCTGCCAATAAATGAACTTGAACTTTCTTCTAAAAAAGGTCCTTCTGCGGCGTCAAAATTTCCAGAAACAGGGTTTGGCCTGTCCAGTACAATCAATTCTTTATTGTTAAGCGCGCAGGCTTCTAATACATACGTTAAAGTCCAGAGGTAGGTGTAAAAACGAGCCCCAATATCTGGAATGTCAAATAATAGGATGTCTATATTTTCTAAATCCTGCGCAGTAGGCATACGTTTATTTCCATACAAACTAATAATGGGAATGCCTGTAATAGTGTCGATGCTATTTTGTTGCGCTTCGCCGTCTGGCGCCATAGCAGAAATGCCATGTTCTGGACTAAATAAAGAAACAATATTAAAGCCTGCTTGAACCAGTGCCGTTCTTGAAAGTATACCCGTATTGGTAGTAGCTGCATCATTTGTAACAAGTCCAATAGGCTTTGTTTTCCATGCAGGATTTTGTACAATCATTTCATCTACGCCAAAACAAATCATAGGGTTTCAGTTTTAGGTGCCTCCGCAAATTGAGTTTCTATTTTTAGCTGTTCCACAATATTAAAAATGATGGGGCACCTGTTGTAATGCATAAATGTTGTAAAAAGTCTTTTATTAAAATGGGGCAGGTGCATGGCTGGAAATTCTTTACATCCTTCAAATCTATAATCGTAAACAGTGCACTTATTTTCTTTTAAAAAATGACAGGGCACTGCACTCATAAGCATTGCTCCATTCATGCCTTTTTCGAGATAATTTTTATCAAACATTTCTCTGGTTTGGTGCAAATGGTTACTCAGTGCATCCGCCTCTTTTTCGTTGATATTTATCAGTAAAGTTTTGCAGCAATTGCCGCATTTCGTGCAGTCTATTTTTGGGGCAATTTTGTCATTTAAAGCATGCACTTTTTGGTCTACAACCGCAGGGTCCATTTGCAATAAAAATTGCCCAAATTGCTGGTTGTTCAGCTCGTTTTCTTGACCCGCCACTAAGAGCCGGTCAAGGTTGGTTTCTAGGTATTTGTCTGCTTCTTTGATGGTCTAAAGGTACATTTCTAGTGTTTATTTTAAGAAAAACCCCAAAAAAGCCGATTTATCCACATAAACTGGCCATTTGTAGAAAAGTAAAATTGGGGCTGGTTACGAGGTAGTTAGATTTGCGGGTTGAGTAAAATGTGTGAACTCATTTACAGGAAAAAGTAGGAGAAAAAATGGCTGAAAAAGTAAACAATAGTGCATACGACGAATCGTCGATTAGGTCATTAGATTGGCGTGAACATATTAGGCTTCGTCCTGGTATGTATATTGGTAAATTAGGAGACGGTTCTGCAACAGACGATGGTATTTATGTACTCATCAAAGAAGTGGTAGATAACTGTATTGATGAACATACCATGGGGCATGGCAAACAAGTTGAAATTACCATCGAAGATAAAACGGTAACCATCAGAGATTACGGTAGAGGTATTCCACTTGGTAAAGTGGTGGATGTGGTAAGTAAAATTAACACGGGTGCTAAATACGATAGTAAGGCTTTCCAAAAAAGTGTGGGTTTAAATGGAGTAGGTACCAAAGCAGTAAATGCGTTAAGCCAATATTTTAAAGTAACCGCTTATAGAGATGGTAGAGAAAAAACAGCCATTTTTGAAAGAGGTGTTTTAGTAGATGATCAAAAAGAAACAAAGAGCTCGGAACCTAATGGAACTTTAGTTGAATTTATTCCGGATGAAACCGTATTTAGAAATTTCCATTTCATACACGAATACCTAGACGCGCAACTTTGGAATTATTGCTATTTGAATGCAGGTTTAACCATGCAGTTTAATGGCAAAAAGTATGTAAGTAAAAATGGTCTACTAGATTTACTACTGCGTAAAACCAATCCCGACGAACTGCGTTATCCGATCATCCATTTAAAAGGAGAGGATATTGAAATAGCAGTTTCGCATAACAATGATTACGGAGAAGATATTTTTTCTTTTGTAAACGGACAATATACCACACAAGGGGGTACGCATCAGCAGGCTTTTAGAGAAGGCTACATTAAAGTGATTCGTGATTTCTTCAAAAAAGATTACGACGTTTCTGATATTAGAACCAGTATTGTAGCGGCGGTTTCTGTGCGCGTACAAGAACCCGTTTTTGAAAGCCAAACAAAAACCAAATTAGGTTCTCAATATGTTTTTGAAGGCGGACCTTCTATGAAAAAATTTATAGAAGAGTTTTTAGCCAAAGAACTTGATAACTTCTTACACCGCAACCCGGCAGTGGCTGATGCACTTCGTAAGCGTATCGAGCAGAGTGAAAGAGAGCGCAAGGAACTCGCTGGTATTAAAAAGCTAGCCAACGAGCGTGCTAAAAAAGCAAACCTCCACAATAAAAAATTAAGGGATTGTAGGGTGCATTTAAATGATGAGCTACCTGCCAAAAACAAGGAGGAGTTTATTGTACTACAAAACAATTCTACCATTTTTATTACCGAAGGAGATAGTGCGAGTGGTAGTATTACGAAGTCTAGAAATGTAGATACCCAGGCTGTATTTAGTTTGCGCGGTAAACCACTTAATGCATTCGGCCTTACTAAAAAAGTGGTGTATGAAAATGAAGAGTTTAACCTTTTGCAACACGCGCTCAATATTGAAGATGGACTCGAAGGGCTTCGTTACAACAATATTGTAATTGCCACAGATGCCGACGTGGATGGTATGCACATCAGGTTGCTACTCATGACATTCTTTTTGCAGTTTTTTCCTGACCTCGTAAAAAAGGGTCACGTATATATTTTAGAAACGCCATTATTTAGGGTGCGTAATAAACAGGAAACTATTTACTGTTACGACGAAACTGAAAAGCAGGCTGCTGTAAAAAAATTAGGTAATAAGCCTGAGATAACAAGGTTTAAAGGATTAGGGGAAATTTCACCAGAAGAGTTTGGCCGATTTATTGGACTTGATATGCGTGTGCAACCCGTTATTTTAGAAGTAGGTGATCATATCCAGCACTTGCTAGAATATTATATGGGTAAAAACACCATGGAGCGCCAAGAGTTTATTATCAACAATTTAAAAGTTGAATTAGACCTCGTTAACGAATAATATTATTAATCATTTTAGAAGATATACTTTATGATTCACGTTGTTTTTGATCATGCAAATGTAGCCGTGTTAGAAGGGGTAATAGAGATAGACGAAACACTGCAAGGGAATATCATTGAAATTAAAGATGACTATATGGTAGGTCCATTAGGGGCTATTTATGAAACCGAAGGCTACCTGGAGCGCAAGCAGTGGTGGGAAGGCGTACTTCAAAATTCGCCGTATCAAGATCAGCTTAGGATTGTGGATGATAAATTAACAGTGCATCAGCTACTTGCCACTTTAGATGAAAATCCCGAAGAAGAAGTGTGGCTTTGGATGGCACAAAATGCACATGATGTTTGTGGTTATTACTGGCTCATGACGCAGTTAAAAGAATATGCTGGTCGCATTCAAGTGCTTTATTTAAACAACCTTCCTTTTATTAATGAAAAGGGGCAAATATTTTATCCGGTTTACTTGCATGAAATTCAACCCAAAGAATTTTTAAAAGCTAAAAAATTAGCGCGTCCTATTACACTCAGTGAATTTGAAGTGGATCCGGACGAGTGGAAAAAAATTGCCACCGAAGGTTCGTTGGTGCGTTTTTTAGAAGGGGGCAAAAAATTAGTAGGCAAGGAAGAGAACTTTTTCGATAAAGAAATTTTATCTGGTCTTACAGGCGAAGCGGTTAAGTTAAATAAAGCGATACATAATATTTTAGCCAAGTTAAAAGTAAAAACAGGCGATGCTTTTATTGTACACAGACTTAAATCGCTTGCAGTGCTTGGTAAAGTAGAAATTATTGGTAATATCGAAAAGGGTTGGAAAGATTGGAGTGTTAAATTGGCAAACTAAAATTGGGTAGCAAAAAATGGCGAAAGAGAAACATCAATATATTGTAAGTGAAAATGAATCAGGCGTTCAGGGCCAATATAAAAATTGGTTTTTGGACTATGCTTCTTATGTTATATTGGAGCGTGCCGTTCCAGCCATCGAAGATGGATTAAAACCGGTACAACGTAGGATTTTACATTCCATGAAAGAAATGGATGATGGTCGTTTTAATAAAGTGGCCAACATTATTGGACAAAGTATGCAGTACCATCCGCACGGTGACGCGAGTATTGGGGATGCACTTGTGAACCTTGGACAAAAAGATTTACTAATTGATACACAGGGTAACTGGGGTGATGTGAGAACTGGTGATCAGGCTGCTGCTTCACGTTATATCGAAGCGCGTTTATCTAAGTTTGCGCTTGAAGTTGCCTTTAACCCTAAAACAACTACTTGGCAGTTAAGTTACGATGGACGTAAAAATGAGCCCGTAACCCTCCCGATGAAATTTCCTTTGCTACTTGCACAAGGTGCAGATGGTATTGCGGTAGGGTTGTCTACTAAAATTTTACCCCACAACTTTTGCGAATTAATTGATGCCACCATCAAATATTTAAAAGGTAAAAAGTTTGAGATCTTCCCTGATTTTCAAACGGGTGGCATGATTGATGTATCTGGCTACAACGAAGGCAAGCGTGGTGGTAAAGTAAGGGTGCGTGCGCACATTGAAGAGCTGGACAAAAAAACGCTCGTTATCAAAGACGTGCCTTATGGTGTTACCACTACCCAGCTCATGGAAAGTATTACCAAAGCCAACGATCAGGGTAAAATAAAAATTAAAAAAGTAACGGATGTAACAGCTGCTGCTGTTGAAATTCATATTGATTTAGCACCTGGTATTTCTCCAGACATTACCATCGATGCGCTGTATGCTTTTACAGATTGTGAAGTAAGTATTTCTCCTAATGCCTGCGTGGTCATTAACCATAAGCCGCACTTTATTGGTGTGCAGGAACTTTTAAAAGACGCCGCAGACAATACCAAAGAATTGCTTCGCAAAGAATTGGCTATTAGGTTAGCTGAGCTAGAAGACAAGTGGCATTACACCTCATTAGAAAAAATATTCTTTGAAGAAAAAATATACAAAGAGTTAGAACAAAAGCACGCTTCTTGGGATACTGTAATTGAAGCGATAGATAAAGCGTTTACACCGTTTAAGAAAAAACTAAAACGTGATATCGAAAGAGAAGACATTTTAAAATTAACGGAAAAGCCGGTGCGCCGTATTTACCGTTTAGACATCAATGATTTAATTGAACAAATTAGATCTATTGAAGAGGAAATCAAACAAGTTAAATTTGATTTAGAGCATTTGACAGAATATGCCGTTGCGTATTTTGAAAATCTCCTCAAAAAGTTTGGTAAAAACAAAGAACGTAAAACAGAAATCAAAGCTTTTGATACCATTCAGGTAAAGCAAGTGGCGATTGCCAATACCAAGCTATACATCAATAGGGCAGAAGGTTTTATAGGAACCAGCCTTAAAAAAGATGAGCACTTGTGTGACTGTTCGGACTATGACGATATTATAGCGTTTACCAAAGCGGGTACCATGAAAGTGGTAAAGGTTTCTGATAAAATATTTATTGGAAAAGACATTTTATACGCCGCAGTGTTTCAAAAAAATGATGAGCGTACCACCTACAATATGATTTATGTAGACGGCGCATCAGGTGTTACTTATGCTAAGCGTTTTAACGTAACCGGTGTAACGCGTGATAAAGAATATGATTTAACAAAGGGTACTGATAAAACGCGCGTACATTATTTTACAGCCAACTTAAATGGAGAAGCAGAAACACTTAAACTAATTTTAAGTCCTAACTGTACCGCTCGTATTAAAGAACTTGATTTTTATTTCGAAGAAATTGAAATTAAAGGACGTTCTAGTATGGGTAATCAGGTAACAAAGTATCCTATTAAAACGGTTAAGTTTAAAGAAGCCGGCAAAAGCACACTGGCTGGTCGTAAACTTTGGTTTGACGATAAATTTGGCAGGTTAAACACCGAAGAAAAAGGAACATACCTAGGTAGTTTTGAAGACGAAAAATTAATTGTTATTACTAAAGACGGCACCTACGAGTTAACAGATACTGAACTTTCTCAGCGTTTCGATCCTGAAAAAGTGGTATTAATCGAAAAGTTTGTGCCTGAAAAAATTATTACGGCTGTTTATTTAGACAATGATAAAATGCAGTACAATGTAAAGCGTTTTAGAATTGAAACGACTACCCTTAAAACCGAATTTTTATTTATTAAAGAAGGTAAAGGGAATAAGCTTGAAGCAGTAACAACTATACAAGAACCCATTTTACAAGTACAAACAGGCAGGGGTACCCAGGTGCGTGCTGCTAAGTTTAAAATTGCCAAAATGGTGGACGTTACCGGTTGGAAGGCGGTAGGTTCTAAACTCACCGATTTTAGTAAAACCATTGAAATGCAGTGGGAGTCACGCCCTAGTGATCCAAATGCACAACCTGAGTTGTTTGGCTAAACTAACTTACTTTTGCATAAAGTAGAAGTATGGAGCCCGTATTAGTAGGTTGTTACAATGATTTAGTGGTAAACCGTAAGGTTGATTTTGGATTTTACCTAGATAATGGCGAAGAAGGCATTTTATTGCCCAAACGTTTTGCTCCCTCTACGCTCAAAATTGGCGATACCATTAAGGTGTTCGTATACCACGATTCTGATAACAGACTTATTGCAACCACGCAGGTAGCCAATGCTTCGGTGGGAGAAATCGCGCTTTTAAGAGCAGTGGATATTACTGGTCAAGGTGCTTTTTTAGATTGGGGTTTAATGAAAGATTTATTTGTGCCTACTTCTAAACAGTTAGGCGGTATGCGCAAAGGCGGCACCTACCTTGTAAAGTTGTACCTCGACGAAATGACTGGGCGTGTGGCTGCTACCGAAAAAATTGAACAGTTATTAAGCAACGAAGAATTAACGGTTAAAGAATTAGACGTTGTGGATTTGATTGTATACCGTAAGTCGGAACTTGGCTATGTGATGATTGTAAACAACAAGCACACGGCTATTTTACACAGCAACGAAATTTTTAAGGAATTAAATATTGGTGACAAGCTTACCGGGTTTGTAAAAACCATTAAGCCAGAAAATAAATTAGACGTTGTGCTTGGTAAGCCTGGTTTTGGAAGGGTAGAAGACGAGCAGGAAAAAATCCTTCGCTTACTGCAAGAAAACGATGGCTACCTCCCGTATCACGACAAATCTGACCCAGAAGAAATTTATAACTTTTTTGGCATGAGCAAAAAGTCATTTAAAATGACTACAGGAACATTATACAAGCAGCGTAAAATAGAATTTACACAAACCGGTATTAAACTTCTAGACGCATAATTTTATTCAATATTTTTATATTTTAATATACTTCAAATATGAAAAATAAAACTGTATATATTGTTTCTGCTGTAAGAACACCCATTGGGAGTTTTGGTGGTTCACTTAAAGATATATCTGCTACAAAGCTTGGTGCTACTGCAATACAGGCAGCTGTTGAGCGTGCAGGTATTAAAGGAGCCGACGTGGATGAAGTATTAATGGGTTGTGTGCTGCAAGCGAACTTGGGGCAGGCTCCTGCGCGTCAGGCAGCAAAATTTGCAGGCCTTCCGGATAGTGTTGTTTGTACAACCGTCAATAAGGTTTGTGCGAGTGGTATGAAAGCCATTGCACAAGGTGCACAGGCTATTATGTTAGGGGATGCCTCTGTTGTTGTAGCGGGTGGTATGGAAAATATGAGCAGCGTTCCTTTTTATGCGGGTGCCATGCGTTGGGGTAATAAATATGGTGACACTACTTTAACCGATGGGCTTGCTAAAGATGGCCTAACAGATGTGTATCATAAATATGCAATGGGTAACGCAGCAGAACTCTGTGCCAGCAAATATAATTTTACTAGAGAAGATCAGGATGCATTTGCAGTAGCGAGTTATACAAAAAGTAGAGCTGCTTGGGAAGCGGGCGGATTTGATGCAGAAATTGTTCCTGTATCTATTCCGCAAAGAAATGGCGATCCCATTTTGTTTGCAAAAGATGAAGAACCCTTTAACGTTAAGTTTGAAAAAATACCTGGACTAAAACCAGCATTTATAAAAGACGGTACCATAACTGCAGCAAACGCTTCCACCATGAATGATGGAGCTGCGGCTGTGGTACTCATGAGTCAAGAAAAAGCTGAGGCGCTAGGCATTAAGCCTCTTGCTATTTTAAAAAGTTACGCCGACGCTGAGCAGGCTCCAGAGTGGTTTACAACCACGCCTGCATTGGCCGTTCCAAAAGCAGTTGAAAAAGCAGGAATCACCACTTTAGATTTAGATTGTATTGAGCTCAATGAAGCTTTTTCGGTAGTGGGTCTTGCCAATACGCAAATTATGCAACTCGATCCTGCAAAAGTAAATATTAAAGGAGGTGCTGTATCGCTGGGTCATCCGCTAGGATGCAGTGGCGCAAGAATTGTTGTAACACTCATTCATGCATTAAAAGATAAGTCCGGGAAATATGGTGCTGCCGGAATTTGTAATGGAGGAGGTGGCGCTACGGCTGTTGTAATCGAAAATTGCTAAAATTATTTAGGCTGTTTGCTCTGCAATTTCATCCATTGAAATGCCCATATGGCTTTCGTCGTAAGTGCATTCGCCATTAATGATAACAAGAGCCTGAGGTGACTCGTGGTGTACTTTAAATTTTTCAGCAATTGCTACAGATATATTTCTGTGTTGAAGTAAGTCAAGTAAATAAAAATCGACTCCATCTGGAGGAGTGCTACTTTCTAAACGATTAAGTGCCATAGAGCTAATGCTGCAACGGGTGCTATGTTTAAAAAGTACTTGCGGTGTATTAAAAGAATCGGCGGCAATGGCCTCGAGTTGATCAATACTCGTTAATTTTTTCCAATCCATAAGGGGCGTAAAAAACGTTAATCGAAAAGTTCTAAAGATTAAGGTCTAAAATAACGTGGATTGGTAGTAGGGCATCCTCTGCTTTTTGAAGCATTGCAGGAAACCATAAAAGTGGCACCAACTAACAATAAAAAAAGAAGTGCTGTGGTCTTTTTCATACTAAAAGGATAGGTTAAGCGTTTTGTTTCTGTGCTCTATACTCCAAAGATACTTATTTGGTTTCAAATGAGGCCTCTTGGGAGATATAGATCTGTTAAATATATTAACGAAAAGTTTAATTTTTTAGTATGAAGGTTCATTTTATATCTATTGGGGGGAGTGTCATGCATCAATTGGCCATTGCATTACAGGGTAAGGGGTACCAAGTTACCGGTACCGACGACGAAATTTTTGAACCAGCACTCACGCATTTAAGAGATAAAGGCTTGTTACCCAGTGCTTTTGGTTGGCAACCTGAGCTAATTACCCCAGATTTGGATGCGGTAATCCTAGGTATGCACGCCAAAGCCGATAATCCAGAACTGATAAAAGCACAGGAATTGGGTTTATCTATTTATTCTTTTCCTGAGTATATTTTCCACGAAAGCCAGCAAAAGAAGCGGGTGGTTGTGGGTGGAAGCCATGGCAAAACCACCACTACCAGTATGATTATGCATGTACTCAAAACATGCCATCAAGACTTTGATTACTTAGTGGGCGCAAAACTTGCAGGTTTTGATCAGTCTGTTAAAGTTACCAATGCTCCAACCATTGTTTGTGAGGGGGATGAATATTTAGCAAGTGCACTACTCAGACAACCTAAGTTTCACTTTTTGTTTCCGCATGTGGCTATTTTAACAGGGATTGCCTGGGATCATATCAATGTGTTTCCAACTTTCGAATTTTATTTGGAGCAGTTTGTGATTTTCATGAATAAAATTGAAGCGGGCGGTGTACTCATTTACAACGAAACGGATGAAGTATTGAATAAGTTGGTGCTATCTAATAAACGTGACAACATCAGATATATTCCGTACAAAGTGCCTGCGCATCAAATTACAAATGGTCAAACCTATATTACTTTAGATGGGGTAGAAGGTCCACTCAGTGTTTTTGGCGATCATAATTTACTTAATATGCAAGCAGCTTATTATGCTTGTACTGAATTAGGCATTACTGCACAAAATTTTGTGCATGCTATGGCTAATTTTACTGGTGCTTCTAAAAGACTCGAGCTGTTAGCAAACAATGAACACTGTAATATATACAGAGATTTTGCGCATGCGCCAAGTAAGGTTATTGCCACCATTGAGGCAGTAAAACAACAGTTTCCTTCTAGAAAATTAATAGGTGTATTAGAACTACATACCTATAGTAGCCTCAATAAAGAATTTATGCATCAGTATAAAGGGGCACTCGAAAAAACAGATACCGCTGTTGTATTTTATTCGAAACATGCACTACAAATTAAAGGCCTCCCTGAACTCCCTGAAAGCTATGTGGTAGAAGGTTTTGATAAAAATGGACTACTTGTGATGACAGATAAAACAGCATTAGAAGACTGGCTTCGTACACAAGATTATTCCAACACCAATTTAGTATTAATGAGTAGTGGTAATTATGATGGAATTGATTTACCTTCCTTTGCCCCAACTTTAATTTAACAACGATTATGAAATTGCAATTATCAAGACCCATCGCATTTATTGATTTAGAAACAACGGGCGTTACCGTAAGTACAGACAGAATTGTAGAAATTGCAATTGTAAAAATCAGTCCGGATGGATCAAAAGTTGTTAAGCGTAAATTGGTAAATCCACTTATGCCAATTCCAGCAGGAGCGTCTGCTGTGCATGGTATTTCTGACGAGATGGTAAAAGACGCGCCAACCTTTAAGCAAATTGCCAATGAAGTGAAGCAGTTTTTAGAAAATTGTGATTTGGGTGGTTATAATAGCAACCGTTTTGATATCCCTATGCTCATCGAAGAATTTTTAAGAGCAGGGATCGAATTTTCTATCGAAGGAACAAAACTGGTGGATGTTCAAAAAGTATTTCACATGATGGAGCAGCGAACCTTAAGTGCTGCGTATAAATTTTATTGTTCAAAAGTATTAGAAGGTGCACATGGTGCAGAAGCAGATGCTACAGCAACATGGGAAGTATTAGAAGCGCAACTTGATCGGTATCCGCAATTAGGTGACACCGTAGAAAGCATTGTAAAAATTACTGGTGAAGAAGACATAGTAGATTTTGCACGCCGGTTTATAAAACTAAACGGCATCGAAGTATTTAATTTTGGGAAGCACAAGGGCAAGCCCGTAACTCAAGTTCTAAAAGAAGAACCGCAATATTACGACTGGATGATGAAAGGCGATTTTGCTATGAACACCAAGCAAAAGCTTACCGAGATACTCAATAGAACCCTTGTTACCAAGGGTTAAACAGGGGTTTTAGGCTGTTTAATGTTATATTTTACCGGAATTATTGCTGTTTTTACAACTAATGGAGCTTTCCGCTACATAAATCCGTTAGTATTTGTATTTTAGCCTCAATTCATACCCCCAGCATTTTGGAAAAACTAGTTATTATACCAACCTACAACGAGCGCGAAAATATTGCGGCAATTATTGCTGCTGTATTTGACTTGCAAGCAGGTTATCATATTTTAATTATTGATGACGGATCTCCAGATGGAACTGCTGCTATTGTAGAGGATTTAATGAAAGTCCATGAGGGGCAATTATTTATTGAAAAGCGTTCTGGTAAATTAGGACTTGGCACCGCATATATCCATGGATTTAAATGGGCACTCGCAAAAGGCTATCAATATATTTTTGAAATGGACGCCGACTTTTCGCATAGTCCTTCCGATTTGGAAAGGTTGTATGCGGCTTGTAATATTATTGGCGCCGATGTTGCAGTAGGTAGTAGATATGTGAAAGGTGGTCGTACCGAAAACTGGCCTTTGGATAGACATATTTACAGTAAGGGTGGTGCGTTTTACACGAAACTCATTACCTGGCTTCCAGTTAACGACCCAACAGCAGGTTTTGTTTGTTATAAAAGAAGAGTATTAGAAACTATTAATTTAGATGAAATAAAATTTGTGGGCTATGCATTTCAAATTGAAATGAAATTTAGCGCGTGGAAATTAGGATTCAAAATTATTGAAGTACCCATCACTTTTGTTGACCGTAAAATTGGTCAGAGCAAAATGAGTAAGGGTATTATTAAAGAAGGCGTTTTAGGCGTTTTAAAAATGCAGTGGGAGAGTTTATTTCACCATTATGCAGATAGGCTTCGAAAAAAATAACTGTGAGAAAAGCCTTACTTCAACTTCATGCATCTGTTTTTTTGGCCGGCTTTACCGGCATTTTAGGCGTACTCATTGAGTTAAATGAGGGCTTATTGGTTTGGTACCGTATGGCTATTACCGTATTGACTTTGTTGGCAATTTTAGTACTTAGTAAAAAATGGCAAAACTTGCCTTTTGCACAAGTGAAAAAATTATTTGGCATTGGTATGCTCATTGCTATGCACTGGGTGTTTTTTTATGGAAGTATAAAAATGGCCAATGTGTCGATTGGACTCGTTTGTGTAGCAGGAGCTGGCATATTTACCGCTTTATTAGAACCTATTATTTTAAAAGTAAAAATCAAGTGGCCCGAAGTAGCACTTGGAGCACTTAGTTTACTGGGTATTATTTTAATATTCAAATTTGATGCGCGGTATAGGCTTGGTATTGGGCTTGGTATTGTGTCTGCAGTACTGGCTTCTATTTTTTCGGTACTGAATAAAAAAGAAGTGGATAAGCAGCCTGCGCAAATGATGATGGTATATGAATTAACGGGAGGTCTTTTTTTATTAACCCTACTGATGCCATTTTACCTGAATTATTTTAATGTAGCTAAAGTGTTTCCTAGCTTATCAGACATAGGATGGCTACTCATTTTAAGTTGGCTGTGTACCGTTGTAGCCATGGATTTAATACTGCAAGCACTTAAAAAGGTATCTGCATTTACACAAAACCTAACGCTTAATTTAGAGCCTGTATATGGAATCTTACTTGCTTTTTTGGTGTACCAAGAAAACAAACAATTAGGACCTAGTTTTTATTTAGGCATTTCTTGTATTGTTGTTTCGGTGGTTTTCCAAGTGGTAAGAGCCTCAAAGTCTTGATAGTGTTCCATCAAATCTTTTAATTCCTTTTTGAGCGACACAATGGTAGTTGCATATGTAGGATCATTAATGAGGTTTTTCATTTCGGTAGGATCTTTTTGCAAATCAAATAATTCCCAATCGTTGTGCGGTCCATAAAAGCGTATGAGCTTATACCTGGTGGTACGCACCCCAAAGTGTGGCGCTACATGGTGCGGTTGTGGATACTCGTAATAGTGATAGTACATAGAACTACGCCATGTTGCAGCAAAAGATTTTTTAGCAGCCGTGCTTCCTTTTGCTACTAGTGGTAAAAAGCTTTTCCCTTGCATATCTGAAGGCGTTTGAATGCCAGCAATATTTAAAATAGTGGGAGCAAAATCAATATTGACAATCATTTCTTGTAGCGTTGTACCAGGTTTAATTTGACCGGGGTAGCGCATTACAAAAGGAGTTCTTAAACTTTCTTCGTACATAAATCTTTTGTCAAACCAACCGTGTTCGCCCATGTAAAAGCCCTGATCAGAAGCATAAATAACAACTGTGTTTTCGTCTAATTGATTAGCCGCTAAATAGTCCAGTATTTTTCCAATACCTCTATCTAATGATTTTGCGGTAGCCAGATAATCTTTGAGGTATCTTTCAAATTTAAATTTGAGAAGTGCGGCACTATCATTTTTTACGGCTTCGTACTGTTTGGAAATTTCAGTGTAATATTTTTTGTATGCGGCTTTTTGTGTAGGATCGAGTCTAGCAAACATGCCAGGACCTACTTTATCCCAGTTTACATTAATTTTTAAATCGTCTTGTAAAACCATGGTTTTGTCGACAGTCATGTCTTGTAAGCGCGCTGCTTCACGACCATTGTAACTGTCATTAAAATTGGTTGGATATGGAAAATCGATATTGTCAAAAGCGCCAAGGTCTTCTACGTCAGGCATCCAGTTGCGGTGTGTAGCTTTTTCACCCACTACTAAAAAGAAAGGTTTGCTGGTATCTCTTTTATCTAACCAGCTCGTAGAAAATTCGGTAATTAGATTCGTGGTATAGCCCTTGTACGACGCAGTATCGTTAGGCATATTAATAAAGCTCGGTTGAAAGTACTGGCCCTGGTCGGGGAGTATTCTAAAAAAGTCAAAACCAGAAGGAAGTGTTTGTAAATGCCATTTGCCAATCCAGGCAGTTTGATATTCTTTTTGTTTAAGTAATTTTTGAACCTGCTGCTGGTTGCCATCAAAAAACCTACGCGGTCCATTGTCTTTTAAACCGTTGATGTGGTTATATTTTCCGGTTAATAAAACAGCCCTGCTGGGAGCGCAAATTGAGTTGGTTACAAATGCATTTTTTGCAATCATACCTTCTTTAGCAATACGGTCTATATTGGGTGTTTGCATCAGGCTTTTGCCATAGGCACTAATGGTTTGCTGGGTATGATCGTCCGAAAAAATGACAATGATATTGGGTGGCTTAGTGCTGCTTTTTTGTGCTTGTAATAAAGTGCTACAAACAAATATTGAAGCAAATAAAAATCCAAATTGTTTTTTCATAGAATATAGTATTAGCTCCCAAAACTTTTTTGGTTGGGTTGTCGGCCCCAGTCTGGTAAATCAATATTTAAATTATCATGCTTTTCAAGCATTTCTTTTTTTAGGGCAGCGCGCATACTTGCAATTTTTTCTTGCATGCCAGGGTTTGCTGCCAAATTATTGGTTTCGAATGGGTCTTTATGTAAATCAAATAATTGTGTGGTAAGAACGCCCTTAACATTGTAAACAATGAGTTTAAAGCCATCTGAGGTTTTAATGCTCCTGCTCCAATGTCCGTACACATTATAGATTTGTGTTCTGATATTTGCGCCCGGTTTTTTTATAGCAGGCATTAAACTAACTGCTTCTACACTACTTGGTTTTTGGATATTTAGGTATTCGTAAATAGTGGGGTTGATATCACTCAAATAGGTAAATCCATTATTTTTTTTATTGACAGGTATGCCAGGCCCTGCCATAATAAGCGGTACGCGAATACTATGTTCGTATAAATTTTGTTTGCCTAATAACCCGTGCTGTCCGACAGCAAGTCCATTGTCGCCGGCAAAAACAATCAGGGTTTCTTTTGCTAGGCCCGATGCATCAAGTGCCGCAAGAATCTGGCCTAACTGCGCATCTAGTTCAGATACCATGCCATAGTAATGTGCAATTTCTTTTTTCACAGCCTCCGGAGTCCGGGGATGCGGTAATAACATTTCATCTCTGACCGCTAAATCACCATTATCAAAAGGATGGTTCGGTAAAAAATTAGGTGGCAGGTTAATAGTGTCTGGATTGTACCAGGCGTCGTATTTGGTGGGAGGGGTGCGTGGATCGTGTGGAGAGGTGAGGGCTACATAACAAAAAAACGGCTGCTCTTTTGCTTTTTTACTTTTCAAAAATTGAATAGCAGTACCCGCATAAAGTTCGGTACTAAACGTATCGCTCTTCCAACTATTTTTTGGGTCGAATACGCCGGTAGGGTCAAAATTATTTACCGTTGGATGAAACTGACCACCATTATTTTCGAAGTGCATGCCGCCAAAAAATATATGACCACCATCATTAAAAAAACGGTGATGTGAAGCTTTATCAGAATGCCATTTACCTGTATGAAAAGTAGTGTAACCTTTTTGTTGTAATACTTCTGGAAGCCCGGTTAAACTATCTGGAATTTTACCGCCATCGCCAGGGAGCCTGTTTACATACCTGCCCGTTAATAGCATTACGCGGCTTGGAATGCATACGGCACCTTGGTGTCCGCCCATCACATGGGCCTGGGTAAAAGTGAGGCCTCTCGCTACTAGTTTATCTAGGTTGGGTGTTTTGATTTGCTTGTTGCCCAGTGCATGTATGGTTGCAAAACTTTGATCGTCCGAATAGATGATGAGTACATTTTTTGCCCGCTGCACTTGGGATTTTTGCGCGGCCGTGGCCGCGCAAAAAAATCCCATCACCATTACACTAAATATGTATTTAAATCGCATGCTGCTTTTTACTTATTGAATTTCTAATTGATACGCTACCACATTTTTTTTTAAAAAGGTAGGGACGTAAATAATTTTCTTTTTTGCATCGTAGCCAATATCTGCACTATTAATTTTTTCTGATCTCGTGTCAAATAAAGTTATTTTTTGCGCGCCAGCTACTACATAATACACAATGCCATTCCAGCAACTTACAATGTACTGATTGGGAGCTACTCTTTCGATACCATCGGTGCTAGGGTCCATGCCATCCATAATCTTAGAAATGGCGCCACCAGGTGTTACAGATAATAATGATCCTCTATCTAAAATAAGGAGTTGATCTTCGATGCTCAAAAGACCATTGGGCCCTTGCAGGTTTTCAACTTCTATGGTAGTCGTGTTGTTTTCATAACGGTGCACTTTTCCGGTTCTGCTATCCGATACAAATACAGCACCTTTATTATTTACAGTAACATCATTTAAAAAAACAGATCCTTCTATCGGAACTCTTTTTATAATTGTTGCTTTTTTAATATCAATGACTACCAGTTCTGTTAAATCTGCTACATAGAGTTCTTGCTTGAATTTGGCCATGCCTTTTGGGGCATTTAATCCAGTGATCCATTCTAAATTAATGGGCGTGCCTGTTTTTGATAATTTGCTAATACTTCCTTTGCCATCTTTACCATTAGATGCGCCATCAATATTGGAAACCCAAATGCAGTTTTCTTTGTCATCCACCAATACTGATTCTGGTACTTTTAAAATGGTATCGGTAGCCCATAGTTTTTGCACGGTTGCTTTTTGAGCACTTGCGCTCACAAAAACAACGATTACAAGGGCTAAAGAGCCTATTACTTTTTTCATAGAAATGGTTTGTGCAAGAAAGTTAAAGAAAAATAGGGGTCTATCTTTTGCTTTTTACCGACGAACCCACTTTTTGTTCATTTATGGGTATAAAATGTAGAATACGACTATTGGCAATTATGCATTTGTGCTCATTCACGTATTAAATTGCTATACTATTTGAAACTATTTAATGCTTTTTTATGCGTTACCTCTCTATCTTATTGTTACTCGTAATGACTGTTTCTGTTCAGGCTCAAAAAAAGCCGCTAGACCACACGGTCTATGACAATTGGCAATCTATTGCTGATCGTGCCATTAGTAATGACGGTAAATATGTAGCATATGCCATTAACCCTCAAGAGGGAGATGGGATGCTTGTACTACAGTCTTTACAGGGGGACTATAAAGTAGTTATTCCAAGAGGGGTGGGCGTTGTATTGTCTGAAGATAGTAAGTATGCTATTTTTCGTATCAAGCCAACTTTTGCGCAAACGCGTGATGCTAAAATTAAAAAGAAGAGACCCGATGAAATGCCAAAAGATAGTTTGGGTGTTGTGAAACTTGGCGATAAAACCATTAATAAAATAGCCCGTCTTAAATCATTTAAACTACCAGATGATGCTGGTGGATGGATGGCTTATTTATTGGATAAAGAACTGCCTGAAGTGCCAAAAACAAAAGCAGCACTTGATTCTGCAGCTAAAATTAAGTCTTTGTTTGCGATGGCAGATAGTTTGGTGCGTGCCGCAGATAGCATTCGTTTAAAAGCTACAAATGCCGCTCAAAAAGGAATGTCTGTTTTACAAACCCCTGCAACGCCTGCTAAAGTAGCAGAAGAAAATGTAGAGGAAGGAACAACGCTGGTGTTAATGAATTTAAATTCAGGTGCCGAAACCAAATATCCATTAGTAAGTGATTTTTATTTTAATAAAAAAGGAACCACACTGGTACTTAAAAAAACCAAAAAAAATGGAGTGGCTGGTTCTGCGGCAACCATTGTTAAAGTGGATTTGTCTAGCATGAAAGCTTCTACCATTCTTACTAAATTTAATGACGCCAAATTATTCAGACTAGACGAAGCAGGTAAACAACTTGCGTTTGTAGCAGAAAGAGATAGTGCTGCAAAAGCGGTGCGTAAATTTTATCAATTGTATTATTACGCGGATGGTAAAGATTCTGCAGTAGCTATTGCGACCAAAACTTCTAAAGGTGTTCCTGCAGGTCATATCATTAGTGACAACCAAGCGGTTAGTTTTAGTAAATCGGGTGCGCAACTATTTTTTGGAACCGCTCCTTTATGGCCTTTAAAAGATACCAGCTTGCCTGAGTTTGAGCGTGTAAGCGTAGATGTTTGGCATTACAACGATGATCAAATTATGCCTATGCAATTAAGATCTGCAGAAACAGAATTGAGAAGAGCGTATACTGCTAGATATGATTTTGCTTCTAGTACAGTAGTGCCACTTGGATCTTCTACATTTAGAAATGTGGTACAAACAAATGAGGGTGACGGTGCTGTATTTTATGCTGCCACCGATGAAGGAAAAAGAATTGCATCTCAGTGGCAGGGCTTTACCATCAATGATGTATATACTATTAATCCATTAGACGGGTCTTCAAAACTTATTAAAGCCAATTTAAAATCAGGTAACGTTCAGCCTAGCGTGTCTGGTAATTTACTTTTGTATTACGACGAGCCTGCAAAAAAATATTTTGTATACAACCACGCCACAGGTGTAACAAATCAAATTGCAAAAGATATTACTACTGCTCTCTACGACGAAGAAAATGACGTACCCGATGATCCAAATGCTTATGGACTTATGCGCTGGACAGAAAATGATAAGTATGTTTTACTGTATGATAAGTATGACATTTGGCAGGTGGATCCGCTCGGCATCCAAAAATCTATTTGTTTAACAGCTGGAAGATCAAATAAAATTTCTTACCGTTTTATTGCAACAGATAGGGAACAAAAATTTGTAAAAACGGGCGATCAATTATTACTTCGTGTGTTTGATGAAAAAGATAAGACTGCGGGTTTGGCAACTATGGTGTTTGGTACTAATGCACTCAATGTTTTATTTAAAGAAAAGGTTGCACTTAGCCCACTGGTTCAAAAAGCAAAAGATGCAGATGCATTACTCTATACCAAAGAAACTTATGTGCAATCACCTGCTTTATTTAGCTCAAGTGTAAATGGTGGTGCTGCCAATCAATTGGCGGCTACCAATGCACAACAAAAAGACTACAATTGGGGTACTGCCGAATTATTTACTTGGAAAGCATATACAGGTAAACTAACTGAGGGTATTTTATACAAGCCTGAAAATTTTGATGCGACTAAAAAGTATCCGATGATTGTTTATTTCTACGAACGTAACAATCAAACCTTATACAATTATGTGCCGCCAACACCTACGGCTTCTCGTTTAAATATTTCATTTTTTGTAAGCAGAGGGTATGTGGTACTTGTGCCAGATATCTGGTATAAAAAAGGATATCCTGGACAAGGTGCATACGATTATATTTTAAGTGGAACGCGCGCTGTTGTAAAACAAGGCTATATCGATAGCACCAAAATTGGACTTCAAGGTCAAAGTTGGGGAGGTTATCAAATTGCACATTTAATTACTAGAACCAATTTATATGCTGCAGCATGGGCTGGCGCTCCGGTTGTAAATATGACAAGTGCTTATGGTGGTATCCGTTGGGGACCTGGTATGAACCGTCAGTTCCAATATGAAAAAACACAGAGTAGAATTGGCGCTACCTTATGGGAGAAACCAAATTTATACATCGAAAATTCTCCATTGTTTCATTTACCTAAAGTGACAACACCGCTTGTTATTATGGCCAATGATGCTGATGATGCTGTGCCTTGGTATCAGGGTATTGAATTTTACACAGCGTTAAGACGTCTTGGTAAAAAAGTTTGGATGTTAAACTATAACAATGAAGCGCACAATTTAGTGGAGCGAAAAAATAGAAAAGACATTCAAATTAGAGAACAACAATTCTTTGATTATTTATTAAAAGGAGAGAAGCCGGCACCATGGATTGCAAACGGTGTTCCAGCAACGATGAAAGGAAGAGATTGGGGGCTTAAATAACCCCCTATAAATTATTGCGGTAGTTTATTGCAGTAATTATGCTGTTCTATTTGGATCCCAGGCTTCTAGTTGGTTGGCTACTTCAGTTAAGAAGCTAGCACCAACACTGCCGTCAATAATGCGGTGATCGTAACTAAGTGATAGGTACATCATGTGTCTTATAGCCATGCTATCTCCACTTGGTGTTTCAATTACAGCCACACGCTTTTTAATAGCGCCAACAGCAATGATGGCTACTTGTGGTTGATTGATAATAGGCGTTCCCATCAGGCTTCCAAATGTACCCACATTGGTAAATGTAAATGTACCGTTTTGGGTATCGTCTGGTTTTAACTTGTTGTTTCTTGCAGCGTCCGCTAAATTATTAATAGACTTGCTTAAGCCAACTAAATTAAGTTGATCAGCACCTTTAATAACAGGAACAATTAAATTTCCATTTGGAAGAGCCGTAGCCATTCCAATATTAATATCCTTTTTGATAATTATTCTATCTCCGTCTAAACTTGAATTAATAAGCGGAAACTTTTTCATGGCAGCCACCAAGCATTCTACAATAAGTGGTGTGAAGGTTAATTTGGTGCCTTCTCTTTTTTCAAAAGCGGCTTTCTTGTTGTTTCTCCACCGAACAAGGTTTGTAACATCTGCTTCAGAAAAACTTGTTACGTGCGGACTTGTTTGCACACTGTCTACCATGTGTTTGGCAATCAGTTTACGCATGCGGTCCATTTCAATAATTTCTGTACCGCCACTTAAAACAACACCTGCAGGACTGCTAGCTATGTTTGATGGAGCAGGAGAAGCCGCAACAGTTGAAGATTGCGCTTGAGTTGCCGCAACAACTGGTGTTGAAACTGACGCAGCAGCAGCCGGGGCAACAGTTGGTGTTGTTCCAGATTTTTTAGCAGCAACCCAGTTTAAAATATCTTTTTTTGAAACCCTTCCACCAGATCCAGTGCCAGGAATTTTTTCTAAATCGCTTAAACTTACGCCTTCACTTTGTGCAATGTTTAAAACAAGCGGTGAGTAAAAACGAGCTTCTGTATTACTTGTTTCTTGCGGTGCTGTATTAACAGGTGCAGCAGGAACATATGGTATGGAATCAATTTCTTCAACAATGGGAGAAGGTGCAGGAGCTGGAGCAGCTGTTGGTGCTTCTATAGGTGCACTTGCAACCATATTGTTTTCGCCGGCAACTTCAATTTTTGCAAGTACGCTTCCAATAGGCGCTACATCATTTACCTGAAAACAAATTTCTACTAGTTTACCCGCAAAAGGAGCAGGAACCTCAGTGTCTACTTTGTCTGTAGCAATTTCAAGTACCGTTTCGTCCACAGCAATATTGTCTCCAATTTGCTTGTTCCATTTTAAAATGGTGGCTTCCATAATACTTTCGCCCAATTTGGGCATCACTAAATCAACAATTGCCATAGACTGCTTAGAGGTTTATAGTCAGGTACAAAAGTACGCTATGCGGTTAAAATTGGATTAACTATTATCCACAATCAAAAGGCGGAGCATATTGAGGGCACTATTGGCGGTTAATTCAATATTTCGCTTACGGTCAAATCTAAAGTGGAATACCTGTGCGCGCACTTCATTTTCCGACGCTACGGCCATCCAAACCATGCCTACGGGCTTTTCGGGGGTTTCGCCTCCTGGTCCCATAATGCCACTAACTGCCACAGAATAGTCTGTTTTAAGCAGTTTTCGGGCCGAAATGGCCATTTTTCTAACACATTCTTCGCTAACCACACCTACGGTTTCCATGGTTTCTTTAGAAACATCTAGTAAATCGCCTTTGATTTCATTGGCATAACTAACCACAGAGCCCTTAAAATACGCCGAAGCGCCAGCTTTGGCCGTTAATAAATGAGCTATATATCCACCCGTGCAGCTTTCTGCAGTAGAAAGGGTTTTGTGCTTGTTTAAGAGGAGTTGACCCACCACTTCGGCCATTGGGATGTCTTCTTTCACCACCAAATAATCCTTAACAGCGGTTGCTAAATTATTAAAGTGGCTATCTAATTCTTTATCTAAAACGGCTTCATTTTGAGGTTCTCCAGCGGCGGTTAAACGCAAACGAACCATACCATAATTAGGGAGGTAGGCAAGTTTAATATGACTAGGCAGGGCTGCTTCATTTTCTTTAATCATTTCTGCTAAAAAAGATTCACCAATGCCAGCCGTTAATAATGTTTTGTGTTTGATGATGCCCGTTTTAAAACGCTTTGGAATCATAGGAATTACATGATGTTCCATGATCCATTTCATTTCGTGGGGAACCCCTGGCATCGAAATAAATAATACACCATCTTTTTCAAAAAGCATACCAGGCGCGGTTCCGCGCTCGTTTAATAAAACGGTACAACAATCTGGAACTTCTGCTTGCTTGGCGTTACGCTCAATCATGGGGCGCTTTAAAATGCGCTCAAAAATGTCTGTTACATGCGCAAGTGTTGTGGCATCTACTACCATTTCCCCGCCAAAATATTCACACAATAAGGGTTTAGTAATATCGTCAGAAGTTGGCCCTAATCCACCCGTTAAAAGCACAATAGAGGCTTTTTTACTTTCTGCATCTAGTGCAGCCCAAATATCTTCCCAAACATCGCCAACCGCCACTCTGTTTTTAACGGTAACGCCTGCCTTATTGAGTTCTTGGGCAATCCAAGCGCTATTGGTGTCAATCACTTGACCAATCAATAATTCGTCTCCAATAGTAATGATGGATGCAAACACTTTTTCCATGGCTAGGCCTTAAATTTAGTGCGAAGTAAATATAGTAAGCACAAACAGGCAAATATAAATATATTGCATCCTATGAAAACACAAAATTACAGCAACCACAGTAGGTTAGTGGCCGGTTGGCACGGAGTTACCTTTTTTGCCATTTTAGCTTTTTGGATTGGCAGCTTTGTTAATTTGGCGGATGCCGAGGGGCCTGCACTGTATAGTGCATCCTTATTAAGTGTTGCGGGCTTTATTTTTGTATGTTTTTTTGTTTTTATTCGCATGTTTGCCCTTAAGGCACAAGATAGAGCCATCAGAGCCGAAGAAAATTTGAGACATTTTGCATTAACTGGAAAACTACTTCCAGCTAGTTTGCGTATTGGTCAAATTGTTGCGCTACGTTTTGCAGCAGACGAAGAGTTTGCAGCGCTTGCAGTTAAAGCAGCCGCAGAAAATTTAACGGGCAAAGAAATCAAACTGTCTATTAACAATTGGAAAGCGGATACTTACCGCGTATAAATTTAATAATTGATTTTATGAAACATCTTACTTGGGTGATTTGTTTTTTGTGCCTGCTTGCGGGTCAAGTATCGGCGCAAACAAATGCGCAAACAAATGCGCAAACATCTTCTGTAACAACTAATAATGATTCCGAAAAAGCAGCGGTATTAAATGTTATCAAGCAAACCTTTAAGGCGATGCTTACCGCCGATACTGTGCTACTTAAATCTTGCTTTGCTCCAGGTGCCATCATGCATGTTGTGCAAAATCAAAAAGATTCGGTGATTGTAAGAACCAGCAGAGCTACTGATTTTATTGCAAATATTGGAAAGCAACAGCCCGGATCGCTAGACGAGCGTTCTTTTGATGAAATTATTTATATCGACCGTGAAATAGCTACCGCATGGGCGCCCTATACCTTTCACCGTAACGGTGTATTCTCACACAAAGGGATTGATAGCTTTCAATTTGTTAAATTAAAAGATGGCTGGAAAATTCAGTACCTGATATATAACATGTATCAGTAAGTTGTAAAAAATTATGCGCTAAAAAATGGTGCTAATTTTTCTTTTAGGCTATCTGGTATGGTTGCCCTTTTTCCGGTTGCAGCATCAATAAAATATAGCACTACTTTTCCTTGTGTCAATAGCTTACCAGATTCGTTGTAAACTTCTGTGATAAATTTTATTTGATGCTCGAGTGGAAGTTCAGGAACCGTTGTTTTTACGGTTAATAAATCGTCGTAATGCGCGGGTCTAATGTATTTGGTTTCCATGGTAACCACGGGCATGTGAATCCCCATTTTTTCAATTTCTTTATAGGAGAGTCCAATGGCGCGCATGGCTTCTACACGACCCACTTCAAAATACTGGGCATAATTGCCATAATAGACCACGTCCATTTGATCGGTTTCTGCGTATCTAACACGTATGTTAGTTTGATGCTCGTACATAGATTTACCTGCTTTTGTTGACAAACTTACGTCATCTATCTGTTTTTCCACAAATGCCCTCAATAAAGGGCCTTACGGGGTGGTAATGCTACCTTTAAAACGGTTTTCGCTTTTTATTAAGAAAGAAACACAAACCTTTGTAATAAAGGGTATCATACTTATGAAACTACGAACGTATATTTTATCAGCTTGCTTTTTTGTAATAGCGCTTTCAGGCCTTGCACAAACGCCCGTTTTACCAAATACAATGGATGCAAGCTTAACGGATTTGCAAACTTTTGTTTCCAATAAAGCGTATGTGAGTAGTTATCAATTGGCCAAAGAATTGAAGCGGACCTCCATGTATAATAACAACAGGTCTGTAAAAGAAAGGGTTGATTTTTATTTATTGGTGAGTGGGCTTCAACTAAATGAAAAAGGAATTGTAGAACAGGCTAGCGATTTTATAAAAGCTGCTGTGGATCCTGCTTTTCGTCAAATGATGACCTATTATGTAGGGGTCTATTATTTTAGAAATAATCAACCACAGCAAAGTTTAACATTTTTAGAAACTGCCAAACTCGCCAATTTAACAAACGCACAAATAGGGGAGGTAAAATATATACTAGGCTATCTTTATTTTAGTTTGGGTCAATTTGAAAAAGCAAAACAACCACTCGATGCAGTTCGTCAAACGGTGGGTGATACCTATTATATTGATGCCAATTATTACTATGGCTTTATTGCTTTTAAAGAAAAAAATTACACCACCGCGCTTCAGTGTTTTGAAATCGCCAAAGCTGCCTCGGTATACGGCAAACTCATTCCTTTTTACAACGCCCAAATTTTTTATTTTACGGGAAGTTCTGAAAAGGCTTTATCTACGGCACTAGCTGCACTTAAAGCGGGTGAGCAGTATTACGAACTTCCATTACAGCAGCTAGTGGGACGATTGCTTTTTGCTAAAAATGATTTTACAGGTGCGCTTCCTTATCTCGAAAAATACGTGGCTAGTAGCAAAACGCCTACAAGTGAAGACTTGTATGAATTGTCATTTTGTTACTTCGAACAAAAAAAATGGAACAAAGCCATTGAAGGTTTTAAGAGGCTTACCACCGGAAAAGATTCTTTATCACAAAATAGCATGTATTTGCTTGCTAAAGCATACCTAGAAATAGGGGATAAGTCTGGCGCGCGCAATGCATTTATTTTTTGTGCCGAAAACAATAGTAACAAACTGCAAAAAGAAGTAGCAACTTTTTCTGTAGCTAAACTTTCATTTGAGCAGGGGCTTATCAATGAAGCATTAAAAGGGTTTCAAGAATTTTTGAAATCATTTCCGCGGTCTACGTATACAGCCGAAGCCACCGATTTACTTGTGAACACGCTTGCTCGAACCAGTAATTTTAAAGAGGGGCTTCAATTATACGCTGGCATCAAAAACCCTTCGAAGCTGGCGCAAAAAGCATATCCATCGTTACTATACGGAAGAGCCGTAGAACTTATCAATGATCAGTACATCAATGCGGCAGATAGTTTACTCGATTTATTACTTGTGGCACCTAATAATCAGGATCAAGCAGTATTAGCCAATTTCTGGAAGTCTGAAATGCAGTTTAGAAAAGGTATTTACGACCAGGGTATTGTTTATTTACAAAAGTACTTGTCTGCACCTATTGTAAATGCAGAAGTGAATTTGAGCAATGCTTATTACAATTTAGGTTTTGCGCAAATGCAATTACAGCAGTATGCGGAGGCGATCAATAGTTTTGAAAAAGCATCGAGCGCGGTAAAAACTGGAGCGCCTATTTTTCAGGACCTAGTGATAAAAAAAGCGGATTGCTACTTTATGTTAAAAGATTTTGCAAAAGCGCTGGCGCTTTATGACCAGGTGGTAGACCGTCAATATGACGCCGAAGATTATGCCTATTTCCAAAAGTCGATCATATTTGGGGCATCTAATAAAACGTCAGAAAAACTCGCATTACTTCAAAAATTTGTAAAGCAGTATCCCAGTTCGGCACTCATTGGTGACGCGTATATGGAAATGGCCAATACCCATTTAGCGGCCGAGTCTTTTACTTTAGCTGTGGCGCCGCTTAAGCAAATAACCTCCAGTGCTGCGCTTGCCGCATGGCATCCGGCTGCGTATTTAAAACTCGGCGTCGCTTATTTTAACACCGAAAAAAATGACGAAGCGCTTGCTAGTTTTACAAGCCTACTCGCCAAGTTCCCTAATACGGAAGAGGCTGAATCTTCTATCGAGTATATCCGAAACATTTTTGTAGAAAACCAAAAGCCACAAGATTTTATCGCCTTTATGGAAGCAAATGGCAAAGCGTTGTCTGAAACAGAATCAGATTCATTAACCTACACGGCCGCAATTTTGCGCTACGAGCAAAAAGATTTTGCGGGAACCAAAAATGGAATGAGTGCTTACATCGATAAATTTCCAAATGGGGCACATATACTAGAAGCGCATTTTATAATGGCTTCTATTTATGAATCAGAAAAAAATACAGTAAGCGCTATCAAATACCTTACTTATTTAGCTTCAAAAGCGCCTAATAAATATGCCACAGACGCGGTCTTACACCTAGCAAGGGCCTTTTATTTTGAACTCCGTGATTATGCAAAAGCAACCACCTACTATAAGGAGTTAGATGCGATGGCTACGGATGAAGCCATTAAAAAAGAAGCGGTACGCGGCTTGATAAGAAGTGCGATCAAACAATCTAATTGGACAGATGCACTTCCTGCGGCTACTCAAATTTTAGAGATGACTGGTGCAGTATCTGATGATAAAATGATGGCCAATTTTGTGATGGCAAAATCAAACCAGTTAACAGCTTCTTTAGACACTGCTGTTATTTACTATACAGCCGTAATTGCTTCAGGTAAATCTGAATTTAGTGCCGAAGCCAAGTACCAGCATTCCAAAATATTATTTGAGCAAAACAAGTTAGAGGCTTCAGAAAAAATGGCTTTTGAACAAATTAAAGACTTTGGTTCATATGAATATTGGGTTACTAAATCTTATTTATTGTTAGGGGATATTTACCACAAGCAGCTTGATTATTTTAATGCCGAAGCAACGTTCCAAAGTATTATAGCCAATGCTACTTTTGAAGATTTGAAAAAAGAAGCACAAGAAAAATTAACGAAAGTAACTGCTGATAAAGCAAAAAAATAAAAATCGATTCAGATGAATAAAATTGGGTTTCTTATATCTATGACCGCTTTTTGGATTCCGGAGTTATGCGCGCAATCTGTATCAACGAAAGCAGCAGATACGGCTAAAGTGGTAACCATCACTTCTGCTTTTAAGCCAAGTTTAAGACCGCAATCTAAAATTAATTTTTTAGCCGCTACTCCTTTTATAGATAACAGTAAGGTAATTATGCAATATGTGATTCCTTCACAAAATATCAGCTTTGGTTACCAGGCAGTAGCCGTTACGCCGCTTGCCTATGTACCAGATTCAGTGATGTTGCCTAAGCGCAATCATTTTATTAAAGTGGGGCTTGGAAATTTAAATACGATTGTTGCAGAAGCAGGTTTTAATATTGGAGATGGGGTAAAAAACAATACCTATATTGGTGGTGGCCTTAAAAAAATGAAAGGACCTTTATTTGCGCAAGAATTTACCGATGTAAATTTTTCTATCAATAGCGCGCATCAAATAGGGGAGGCACATGATTTGAGTGTCAAATTTACAACAGGGTCTACAACCCGCTATGCATATGGGTTTAAACCTGCTAGCATTCCTTACACCAAAGACAATATTTTAAACAAATACAATAGCGCTGGCATTGCGGTGCACCTTGCAAACAAAACAGATGCATTTTTTGGGATTCATTATACACCAACCATTTCATTTGATTATTTGCAGTCGGGAGTAGATGAAAGAGAATTTGAAACCAGCATAGCAGCGCCTGTATCAAAAAATTTAGGAACCGATTTTAAAATTTCAGTGCAACCCACTGCTAGCTTTTCAAATACCATTTTGCCAACCATTCCAAGTAATCTAACCATTGTCAACAATTTGTTTTCGATGCCAAGTACATTTAGTTGGATTACGCCTAAATTTCAAGTGCATTTAGGCGCTGCGCCTACTGTCAATAATGGCACGTATGCTGTTTTACCTCAAGTGAGTGGGGTAGCTATACTTCCAGATAATGGGTTACGTATCGAATTAGGCTGGTCGGGTCATTTCGAAAAAAATAATTTACGTTCTTTATATACTATCAATCCATGGGTTCGTGTTCCTAATAATTTTTCAAATACTAAAATCACAGAACAGTTTTTAGGGGTTAAACTTCCAGTGGGAGATCATTTTACCTATGGAGCTAAGTTGTCTTTACTAGAATTTGAAAATCAAGCACTTTTTGCAAACGCATTTACCGATGGCAGATTGTTTATGGTACTATTTGAACCTAAGCTCCGCGCGGTTCAGTTACAGGCAAATGTTAGTTATACTTTACAAGACAAATTGAATATACTAGGAGGTATAACCTATAAAAAGTTTTCTGGCTTAACGGTTCAAAAAGAAGCTTTTGGATTACTGCCGCTTGAACTAAATGGATCTTTGCACTGGAAATTCTCTAATAAACTTTCATTTACATCCACATTGTATGCATGGGATGGTGCACAAGCAATGGATGCGCAAATGGCAACAAAAAAACTACCTGCAGCTGCCGACTTTTCGGTGGGAGCCACTTATACAGTTGTAAAATCAGCTAAATTTTGGTTGCAGCTCAATAACATCCTCGATAACAGGTACCAGCGTTGGAACCAATATGAAGTTTTTGGCCGAAATGTTGTGGCGGGATTTGTATATTCGTTCTCTGGAAAATAGTAGGCGCATGTTAGATCATATATACCCTTTTTTACTGGTTCATAAAAAGCTACAGTTGGCTGGCATTGGTACCCTTCAATTGGTACCTGTTTCCGCGGCTATTGAAGCTGGGGGAACAAGTATTGCTGCGCCTTACGAAAAAGTAAATTTTATTCCGGGTCAAGTATCTACAGATACTTCATTTGCCGCTTGGGTGGCTGCGCTCGATCATATTGATATGGATACAGCCATATCAACAACCAATCAAGCCGTTGAAGAACTAGCTTCTAGCATTCAGTTACATCAGCCTGTTCATATAGCAAGTGTTGGTCATTTTCAAAAAGAAGGTTCGGGTATTTCATTTATTCCACATGAACCAATGTATGCGGTTCAGGAGGCGCTTCCCATTCCGGGTGGCCTTCAATGGTCTTTTAAAAAAGGAGTACTCTATACACGAGAAGCCAAATCTATCATGGATACTTATTGGTGGGTGGCGGCACTTTTGCTTGCTACTGCTGGAGCGGCAGCTATTGCCAACTACTATTTTAACCTTAACGATCAATTTTAATTCGCCTTTTAATGGCATATACCATTCATTACCAAGCTTGTCCTATTTGTGCATCTGAATCGATTAGTAAATTGTATGTGGCAAAAGACCATACCGTTTCTGGTGAATTATTTGAAGTTTGGCGCTGTGCAACATGTAGTGGGGGTTTTACCCAAAACGTTCCGGATGCTGCTACTATTGGGCCTTATTACGCTGCTGAATCCTATGTTTCACACACAGATAGCGATAAAGGCTTTATCAATAACCTCTATCATAAGGTAAGACGGTTTTCATTACTTACGAAAAAGAAATTGGTAACAAATCTTGTACAAAAACCTACGGGTACATTACTTGATATTGGCGCCGGTACTGGTGCGTTTGTACATACCATGCAAACCGAAGGATGGCAGGTAACAGGATTAGAACCGGATGCAACGGCGGCTAAACAAGCTCTTCAAAAATATAATATCCAATTACAGCCTGCAAACAACATCTATACATTAGAGGCTGCTCAATTTGACGCCATTACCATGTGGCATGTGTTAGAGCATGTGCATGATTTACATGGTTATTTTAAAAGATTTAGTGAACTCTTACAACCAAGCGGCGTACTTGTAATTGCAGTGCCTAATTATACCAGTACCGATGCTAATATCTATGGGCATCACTGGGCGGCGCTTGATACGCCTAGGCATTTGTATCATTTTTCTCCAGCAAGTATGGAGTTACTCGCAGATACGCATGGCTTTACATTAATAGCTAAAAAAGCTATGTGGTTTGATGCCTTTTACGTAGCGATGTTAACGGAGCAGCATAAGGGTGGATCCTTTGTAAAAGCTTTGTTAGTGGGTCTTTGGTCCAATATCACCGCACTTATGAATGTCAATAAATGCAGTTCGGTGATTTATGCGTTTAAGAAAAAATAGTATGGGTATTGAACCAGTTGTAAGGAGCTAAAAAAAGTTCTATTGCAAAGTAACCTTAAAAATAGCCGGCCAATTTTTACCAGTGATATAAGTGGCTTTGCTAACACTATCATACGCAATCCCATTTAATACATTTGTTTCGGTGGTAATGGGTTGATTTGTTTTTTGCAAAATATTTGTAAAGTCAAATTGTTTTTCTACTTGTCCTGATACAGGATTGATAGCGATTATTTTATTTTCACCCCACACATTGGCGTAAATTTTGCCTTCAATCAGTTCTAGCTCATTAAGCGACGCGATGTATCCATTGTTATCATAAACCCCCAAGGTTTTTTCGATAGCTAGGGTGGATGAGTTTACAAAATACAAATTGCTACTGCCGGTACTAATAATAAGCTGGTTGTTAAAATGGGTAATACCCCAGCCTTCATAGTTCCAGTTAAATTCTTTTTCTTTTTTAAAGGTATTGGCGTCGTAAACAAACACTTTGTGGTTTTGCCAGGTAAGTTGGTAAATTTTATTGTTGTAAACAGCAATACCTTCTCCAAATAAACTATCTGCAATAGATAGGGTTTGGAGTGCTTTACCTGTTGCTAAATCCGTTTTAAACAACTTGCTTTGGTTGGTAAGACCCGTTCCTTCGTATAAGGTATTGTTATGCCAAACAAGACCCTGTGTAAATGAACTGGTATTATGTGGGTATATTTCTACAATATTATAAGTGCCATTAATGGGCGCTTCAATGGCTGCTGCAACGGGTTCGTTACTACCTTCTGTGTCAGGGTTTGATTGACATCCAAAAAGGGTAGTAGCGACAAATAAAAAATATACAAGATTTTTTTTCATGCAGCAGGCGTTGAATTAAACGTTAAATCTGAAATGCATAATATCACCATCTTTAACCAGGTATTCCTTTCCTTCAATTCTTAATTTGCCATTGTCTCTACAAGCTGATTCACTACCAAAGTGTACAAAATCTTCGTAGGCAATTACTTCGGCTTTAATAAAACCTTTTTCAAAATCGGTATGAATAACGCTTGCTGCTTGTGGTGCTTTCCAGCCCTTTAAAATAGTCCATGCTCTAACTTCTTGCACACCTGCAGTAAAGTAAGTATCTAGATTTAATAATTTATACGCAGATCTAATTAAACGGTTTAATGCAGGCTCTGTCATTTTGTATTCTTCCATAAACATTTGCTTATCATCGCCAGATTCTAATTCTGCAATTTGAGCTTCAATGTTATTGCACATTACAATTACCTGTGCACCTTCTTGTGCTACAGCTGCAGTAAGCATTTCAGAATATTTATTGCCGGTATGCATACTCGCTTCATCTACGTTGGCAACGTATAAAACCGGTTTGTCCGTTAGTAAAAACAAATCAGCAACCGCTACGTTTTCTTCTTTAGAAAGCCCTAACGAATAAATGCTTTTACCAGTTTCCAAATGATTTTTACAACGGGTTAAAATTTCAAACTCCGCTTTTGCTTTGGTGTCAGAACCTACACGCGCCATTTTTTCTACGCGTTGCATTTTCTTTTCTACACTTTCTAAATCTTTTAATTGAAGCTCGGTATCAATAATTTCTTTATCGCTTACTGGGTTGATAGCGCCTTCTTCTCTTAAAACGTTTTCATCCTCAAAACAACGGATCACATGAATGATGGCGTCTACTTCTCTAATATTTCCTAAAAATTTATTACCGAGTCCTTCACCTTTACTCGCACCTTTAACAAGGCCGGCGATATCTACAATTTCCATTTGGGTAGGAACAATGCGGTCAGGAATTACCAGTTCCGCTAATTTATTTAAACGCTCGTCCGGAACGTCTACAAGGCCTACATTGGGCTCAATAGTACAGAAACGGTAGTTGCTAGCCTGTGCTTTAGCGTTAATGCTTACTGCATTAAATAATGTTGATTTTCCTACGTTGGGTAGTCCTACAATTCCTGCCTTTAAAGCCATAATTGAAACCTTTTTAATTAAGGTGCAAATATAGCTCCAATATTTTTTATATTCACCCCATAAATTAACCCAGATGGCACTAAATATTGTATGGATCGCCTTTTTTATTGTGGCTTTTGTAATTGCCCTTTACAAGTTCTTGTTTTTACATGATACCGAAGTGTTTAAAACCCTTGTAGATGGGATGTTTGATAGTGCCAAAGGGTCTGTTATTGATGTGGCGTTCCCACTTGCTGGAACCATGGTTTTCTTTTTAGGACTCATGAATATTGCGGAGCGTGCTGGTGCTATTAATTGGATAGCGCGCTTACTCAATCCATTTATGAAAAGGTTATTTCCTGAAGTGCCTGAAAAGCATCCGGCAATGGGGCAAATGGTGATGAATTTTAGTGCAAATATGCTAGGGCTTGATAATGCTGCAACGCCTTTTGGTTTAAAAGCTATGGAAAGCCTTCAATCTATTAACCCCGACAAAGAAAAAGCGACCAATGCGCAAATTATGTTTTTGGTGCTGCATACAAGTGGACTTACGTTGATTCCGCTCACCATTATTTCATACCGTTTAGCGGCTGGTTCCACCGAAGCGGCGAGTGTGTTTATTCCATGCGTTCTTGCAACTATTTGTACTACGCTCGCTTCTATATTTATTGTGGGTTTTAAGCAAAAATTAAAATGGGACAAAGTGCTTTTAACCTGGTTGTTAGGTCTCGTAGCACTGGTTGCGGGCATGCTCTTTTTTGTGCAGCAAATGGGAGCGGAGCAGAAAGAAATATTTAGTAGGGTTACCGGTAATATGATTTTACTGTTACTGGTAGTGCTCATTATTATTGGCGGGATGCTTAAAAAAATAAATGTATTTGACGCTTTTATTGACGGTGCCAAAGGAGGCTTTGATGTGATTTTAAAAATCATTCCTTACCTCGTTGGGATGCTTGTTGCCATTCGCGTATTTAGAGACAGTGGTGCACTTGGCTATATGGTAGACGGATTAAGTTGGGTGATTGGCTTAACGGGTGTTGACACTGCATTTACGCCTGCTTTACCAGTAGCGATTATGAAACCATTTAGTGGAAGCGGTGCGAGAGGACTCATGCTAGATGTAATGAAATCAAATGGTCCGGATTCATTTGTAGGAAAATTAGCGTCTACCTTTCAGGGGTCGGCGGATACTACTTTTTATATTATTGCCCTCTATTTTGGAAGCGTGGGCATCAAAAAAGTACGATATGCAATATGGGCAGGTGTGTTAGCAGACCTACTAGGCGTAGTGGCCGCTATCTTAATTGGATATGTATTTTTTAGCTAACTTTTTCGCCAGACATTTCCATTACAATTTTCCATTCGGCGGGCTTAACAGTTTGTACCGATAGTCTACCAAGCCTTACAAGGTCCATATCTTGTAGTTTGGCGTGCGCCTTAATATCTGCAAGCTTTACTGGGTTTTTAAGCTTTTTAAAGGGCTTAAAATCAACTACAAGCCATGCTGGATCAGGGGTGGTAGGATCTTGGTAAGATTCCTTAACCACTTTAGCGATACCTACAATTTCCATGCCCTCGTTGGAGTGGTACCAAAAAGCGAGATCGCCTTTTTTCATGGATCTTAAATTATTGCGGGCGCCATAATTTCTAACGCCGTCCCAAAATGTTTGCTTGTCTTTTTCAAACTGATCCCAACTGTATTTGAATGGTTCCGATTTGATAAGCCAGTAATTCATTTTGAAAACTATTTAAGTCGTAAAAAATTTAGCTAGATATTATGCTTCGCTTGCAAGTACGTCTGCTAAATGCAGCACTTTTAATCCGGAGTGTTTATGTGTTAAACAACCATCTATATGCATCAGACAGCTCATGTCTGTACTAATAATATATTCGGCACCAGTAGCTGCAGCATTGGTGGTTTTTTGATCCCCCATGGCAATACTGATAGGTTCAAATTTAACGGCAAAGCTGCCTCCAAATCCGCAACAGGTTTCTACGTCGTTCATCTCTACAAGCTCAAGTCCTTTAACCTTGCTGAGTAGCTTACGCGGTTCTGTTTTTACATTACACTCTCTAAGTGCAGCACAACTATCATGATAAGTTACCTTACCATTAAAAGTAGCGCCTACGTCATCGATTTTTAAAACGTTGATTAAAAAATCGGAGAGTTCGTAAATACGTGCCGATGTTTTTTTAGCAATATTTATTTGCGCAGAATTTTCGTAAAGTTTACCATAGTAATTTCTTACAAAACCGGTACAGCTAGCACTGGGTGCTACAATATAATCGGTACCGTTAAAATCATCTAAAAACTTATCGCAAACACTTTTTGATTCTGACCAAAAACCAGCATTAAATGCGGGTTGGCCACAACAGGTTTGATTGGGGTTGTATTTGACCGTACAGCCAACTTTCTCCAACACTTTTACCATGTTAAACGCTACCTGAGGGTAGAGCTGATCAATAAAGCAAGGAATAAATAACTGTACGTTCATTTATTTATTTTTCACTACCTAAACGGTAGATGTATTTGTCTGCTAAAAAGCCTTTATCGGTTGTAGGATATTTTTCTTTGATTTCTTTGTATAAAGCTAAAGCCTCTGCATTTTTACCAGTAGTTTCTGATAAAAGGGCAGCTCTAAATAGATATTCAGAAGCGTTGCTTTCGTCTTCAGAAAAACTTGCTGCTGCTTTTTTGTAGTAATCAATGGCTTCATCTTTTTTGTTAAGCTCTGCACTCGCATCGCCTAAAGCACCAATCGCTAACATTTGAATTTGCTTAGCGTCTGTAGAAAAGTCTTTTAAGTATTTAATAGCGTTGTTAAAATCGCCAAGTTTTAAATAACTAATACCAGCATAATAACCAGCAATGTTAGCTGCTTTAGTGCCACTGTAGTTATTTATAATGTATAAAACACCTTTGTTAACACCGTCGCCATTTAAAACGAGATTTGAAGAATCAAGTGCAAAATATTCTTGCGCCTTAAACATCGCTTCAGATGCTTTTTCTTCTTTAGGTTTAACAATAAATTCTTGGTAACCAAACCAAGCACCTACAGCAACTAAGATGATAGCTGCAGCAGTAGCAAGTTTCTTGCCGCTGTTATTCCAAAAAGCAGCTACACCTGCAAGGTCTTCATTGTTTATATTTTTTACTTCGTTTTCTGACATGGTATTTATTTTCTTGTGATTTTGTAATGTTGATTAGTCTACAATAAACGGATAGTTTTCGTCTAGGTAAACATCTTTTAGAACTTCGCTATCATCTGGCCAAGGGCTTTCTTCAGCAAATTTTACACTCTGCTCTACAATGGCATCAATTTTTTGGTCGATGGCTTGTAATTCTGCTTCTGTGCTATATCCGTTTTCTAAAATGGTTTCACGCACTTTAGTAATAGGGTCTTGGTTTTTGTATTCGTCTACCTCTTCTTTACTTCTATATTTTTGCGGATCTGATACAGAGTGTCCTTTGTATCTGTAGGTTTTCATTTCAAGTAAAGTTGGACCTTCGCCATCTCTACCTCTTTTTACAGCTCTTGCCACACCTTCGTGCACAAGTTCAGGAATCATACCGTCAATTACATCGGCAGGCATATCGTATGCATCTGCTAATTTATAAATATCGGTTACATTACTTGTACGCTCAATAGAAGTACCCATGGCGTAATTATTGTTTTCACAAATAAATACAACAGGTAATTTCCAAAGCATGGCAAGGTTAAAGGTTTCGTGTAAAATACCCTGACGTGCAGCACCATCACCAAAATAGCAAAGCACAACATTGTTGGTGCCTTTATATTTTTCAGCGAAAGCTAAGCCGCCGGCAGTTCCAATTTGAGCACCCACAATACCATGTCCACCAAAAAAGCGGTGTTCTAGGCTAAAAAAGTGCATGCTACCACCTTTACCCTTAGCACAACCGGTTGCTTTACCATATAATTCAGCCATACAAGCATCGGCAGAAACGCCTTTTGCAAGTGCTAAACCGTGGTCACGGTAAGCCGTAATAAACGGATCGTCATGCTGCGTAGCTGTCATACAGCCCGCTGCTATTGCTTCTTGGCCAATGTAAGCGTGGAAAAATCCACGGATCTTACCTGCCATTTTGTACATTTCTTCTGATTTGAGCTCAAACTGGCGAATCAGCTGCATCAGCTCGTACCAGTAGAGGTAGGTTTCTTTTGAAAATTTAGTAGCCACTAGTCAAAATTTTGAGGAGCAAATATACGGGTTAAACATTAAAAATTTAGGCTTCGTTTAGGAACGGATACTTGTAATCCACAGGGGGATTAAAGGTCTCTTTTATCGTTCTGGCACTCAACCAACGGTATAAATTAATAAGGCTGCCGGCTTTATCATTGGTCCCAGAGGCACGGGCACCTCCAAACGGTTGTTGCCCTACTACAGCCCCTGTAGGCTTATCATTGATATAAAAGTTACCCGCCGCGTGACGTAATTTATTGGTAGCCAGCTCTACAGCAGCTCTATCCTGCGATATAATTGCCCCTGTTAAAGCGTATTTTGAAGTGGTATTTACCAAATCAAGGGTTTTTTCAAAGGCTTCGGCTTTGTAGGTGTAAATGGTTAAAACCGGTCCAAAAATCTCTTCGCACATCGTTACGTACTTTGGATCAGACACTTCAATAACGGTAGGTTCTACAAAATAGCCATCCTTTTTACTGTAATTACCACCCACAAGTATTTTGGCTTTTGCATCCTTTTTAGCCCTGTCAATATATTTTGCAATATTGTTAAATGACTTTTCGTCAATAACGGCATTTACAAAATTAGAGAAGTCTTCTACGGATCCCATTTTCATGGATTGAACCGCAGCTACTAATTTAGTTTTGATAGCAGGAGCCAGGTTGCTAGGGATATATGCCCTTGATGCAGCAGAACATTTTTGACCTTGAAATTCAAAAGCGCCTCTTGCAAGTGCAGTAACAACAGTATCAACATCTGCAGATTTATGCACCATCACAAAATCTTTACCGCCTGTTTCTCCAACAATGCGCGGATAGGTTTTGTATTTTGGAATGTTTTCACCAATCACTTTCCACATATTATTAAACACACCCGTAGACCCTGTAAAGTGCACGCCCGCAAAATCGGGATGAGAGAAACAAACTTCACCAATAGTAGGGCCGTCTACATAAATTAAATTGATAACACCATCCGGTAAGCCCGCTTCTTTTAAAATACGCATAAACATTTGGGCCGAATAAATTTGTGTGTTGGCAGGTTTCCAAACAACTGTGTTGCCACACATGGCTGCAGAAGTAGGAAGATTACCACCAATTGCTGTAAAATTAAAAGGGGTAACAGCTAGCACAAATCCTTCTAGTGGGCGCCATTCGAGACGGTTGTGCATGCCAGGTGCAGATGCTGGTTGTTGCTTATATATCTCACTTAAAAAGTGCACGTTAAAACGTAAAAAATCGATGAGTTCACAAGCAGCGTCAATTTCTGCTTGGTACGCATTTTTACTTTGACCAAGCATGGTGGTACCATTAATATGGTAACGGTATTTGGTAGCGAGTAAATCTGCGGCTTTTAAAAATATATGCGCTCTGTTTTCCCATGACATAGCGGACCAAGCATCTTTTGCTTTGAGCGCTGCATTGACTGCGTCGATGGCATGTTTTTTATTTCCTACATGAAAATAACCAAGGGTATGCGCGCGCTCGTGTGGCGGGTGCATAGCTTCTTTTTTTCCGGTTCTAACAGCCTTACCGCCAATATACATAGGTACATCAATGACCTGTTTTTTTAAAGCGGCCAAGGTTTTTTTGAGGGCAGCACGCTCTGCGCTTCCTGCCGCGTAATTTAATACGGGCTCGTTGGCGGGTTGCGGATAATGAAAAGTTCCAATTGACATGATACTATTATTTATAGTGGTCTATTATTTTTTATTCTGGTAATAAAACAAATTTTGCTTTATTGGCTTCGTTAAAATATTTGTTGGCTAAAGCTTTTGTAGTTGCTACGTCTATCAAATTAATTCTAGCAGGTGCCTGTAAAATTTTAGTTGGATCCGATCCTCTAAAAATAGCTTGCTCTAATTTATAACGCCAGTAGCTATTTTCTTTAACATCGTTTTCTAAACTTCTGGTTTGCTCTGCTTTTACTTTATCAATATTAATTTGCGCAACACCATTTAATTTGGTTTGTTTGATTTCTTCTTCTACTAGTGCAATTAATTTTTCTACATTTTCTGGGGCACAACCAAATCTCACATTGATACTGTATGATTTTTTAGGCTCTTTATTGATACCGCCGCTAATGCCTACACCATATACGCCACCTGCATCTTCACGAAGGGTCTCTCTTAATTTGATGCCCATAGCTTTGGTTAATTGATCGAGTTGTAATTCGTCTAATTCGCCAACGCTGCTTAAGTTGCCAGTATAAAATAATTGTACACTTGCTTTTGCTTCTTTACCTTTTTTTACTGTTTTTGAAATGTTGCCAGTAGGGTAGGCTGCGCCATAATCTTTGTACATTTCTGATGTACCCGTTGAAGGAAGTGATGCGATATAGGTTTCAGTTAATGCTTTTAAGCTATCAAGGTTAACATTACCAACAAACGTAAATACAAACTGACCTGCATTGCTAAAGCGATCTTTAAATATTTCAAAGCTTCTATCTAAATTAAGTTGGTCAAGCATTTCTACAGTAAGTGGCTTGCGTCTTGGGTTGTAATTGCCCATAACATATGCAACGGTATCTGAAAATACAGATGCTGGGTCGTTGTTTTTGTTGGTTAACTGTACTTTATATTGTTGTAATATAAATTGGAATATTTGAGCGTCTTTACGAGGTGCTACAAAATAACCGTGTAATACTTCTAGTGCAGTTGCTAAATCTTTAGGGCTGCTGCTTCCTGAAAAGCCTTGCATGTATTCGGCAATAGAAGGGTTGATGGCAAAGTTTTTACCAGCAAACATTTTTTGCATACTCTGGAAATCGATACTGCCCATACCGCCATACGCAGCTACGATGGCAGCGTTGGATGCATTTACAAAATCTGCATCTGAATATAAAGAGGATCCACCCCAGCTAATAGCCGAAAACTGAATCTCATCATTTTTAAAGGCAGTAGGCTTAACAATCACTTTGGCGCCATTGGATAAAGTCCAAACGCGTGTACCAATGCTGTCGTATTTATTTTCTGAAACAATTTTACCAGCAACAGGCGCTTTTGGTAATAGTGGTCCTGAAGCTACTTTATCTTGGTAAGGGCTAAGTTTAGCAATAGGTTTAGCAAGTATGGCTTTGATACCCGCTTCTGTCATTAAGTTCGCTTTTTCTTTTTCAGGAGCTAGCACTAAAACAGTTTTACCTGTTACGTTAAGCCACTGATTGATAAGTGCGTTTACTTCCTGTAAAGCAATGGTAGGAAGGTAGCGCTGGTACATTTCAAATTCCTTTTCGATACCAGGGATCGCTTCACCCTTTAAAAAGTTGCGTACGTATTCTTGTAAAATTTGAACCGATTTTGTTTTGTCTTTTTCTTTGAAAGAATTTTCCATACGAGACATTACGTTTTTAACTGCTCTGTCTAGTTCAGATTGAACAAAGCCATACTGCTTTACTCTTTCATTTTCTGTTAAGATGGCATTAAACGCCGCATCCATTTCTTTAGCTGTTTTAGGAACGGCTAAAAGGGTAAAAGCGTCTTTGTCTCCCAAAAATTCGCCGTAGCTACTGCTAGCAAATAAAAATGGCGCTTCTGGTTTTTGAGAAAGTTCGTCTAGACGGCTACTCATCATTTGGTTAAAGAGTTCGCGCACTATGCCTTGTCTGTATTCTCCCTCGGTGGTTGCTTCTTTAACAGCAGGGATCATGTAAAACATTTGAAGCACATTGTATGCTTGCTCCGGATCTGTTAAAATAGAAATACGGGTATCTGTAAAAGCTGGGATGCCAAATTTAGTGCGTGGTTTAGGATTAGCTGGGTTGGTGAGTTTTCCAAAATGCGCTTGAATCATTTTTTCTGTTTCAGCAACATCTATATCGCCAACTACAATCACCGCTTGTAAATTAGGACGGTACCAATCTTTATAAAATCCAGTAAGCTCACTATAAGGTGCTCCATTGATACTTTCTTTGGTACCAATCGGAAGTCTTTTAGCGTATTGAGAACCATTTAAAATAACAGGGAAATATTTATCACGAAGGCGCGCGTCTGCACCTCTACCAAGTCTCCACTCTTCTGTAACAACACCACGCTCTTTATCAATTTCTGAAGGATCAAAACTTACTTGATGCGCCCAGTCTTCTAAAACCTGCATGGCTTTTTTATACACCATTGGACTATCGGTAGGAACTTGAAGTTCGTACACTGTTTCATCAAAGCTTGTGTAAGCATTTAAGTCAGCACCAAAATTAACACCGCTTTTTTCTAGGAAGTCTACTAATTCTTGCTTTTTAAAATTTTTGGTTCCATTAAAACACATGTGTTCTACAAAGTGCGCAAGGCCTCTTTGTTTTTCTGTTTCCAATGTTGAACCAGCATTTACTACAAGTCTTAACTCGGCTCTATTTTTAGGCTCAACGTTTTTTCTAATGTAGTAAGTGAGTCCGTTGGCTAGTTTGCCAATTTTAACTTTTGAATCGGTGGGTAATTTTGCATCCGTAGGTTTTTGAGCGTAACTCACAAAAAAAGCACCAACCAGTACGATGAACATTAAATGTTTGATTCGTTGTTTCATAATTTTTATATTTTATCCTGAGTGATGAAGCCCCAGCGAAAATCCTAATTTCTCAATCAGGCTTTTTGGAAGTGCAGGAATTTTTCTTCTTTCAATTAAATAGGTGGAGAGCCCGGAAAGGTCTCTGTAAATAAAATGTTTGTTAAGGGCGCCTTCTAAATATCCAGCTCCAGAAGTGTTGCCCGTTCCAACGCGCATACCAATCATGCGGCGAACCATAATTAAATGTTTATGTCGCCAATTACTCATGAGGTGATCGATCTCAATTAAGGCGTCTAACACCTGGTAAGAATTTTGAAAAATAGGGTAGTCGCGATAGAGCATAATAAAGAGCGCCGCCCCCATCGCTTTAGGCGAAAAAGAGCTTCTTAAATTGGCTAAAATTTCGGGTGTAGCATCGGCCGGAATTTTTTCAAAAAAAACATAATCAAAATCGTGAATTTTTGACGCCTCACGGGGGGTTAATCCGGCCTCATAAATAGTTCGGTATTCGTCCCAAAATTTGGCACCAAATTCGTCTTTAAAAAACGGCATTCTTTCGAGCCATTCGTTAACGCGGGTTAATAAATTTTTATCTGCTTCGGCGGTTGAAATTTGATCGTAATCAGGTTTGTCAAATCCGCCTTCGCCTGTTTTTTTGTAATAATCTTTTTGATGTCTATTGTCAATTTCTAAACCAAGTTTTGCTTCGATGAGTCTGAACTGTTTAGACTGAAATCCAGATGATGGGGTAAGCAAATTTCTGAACGCTAAAAAGTCGAGCGGCGTCATGGTGTCAAGTACGTTCACTTGATCATTTAAGAGCTGTAAAATTTTTATAATTCGGCCAAGTCTGTGACGCACCAAGTTCATATCTTCGGCGTTGTCGTTGATGGCGGGCTGGCCAAAAATATCCAACACATAATCGAGTTCAAAAATAATTTGTTTGAACCAAAGTTCATAGGCTTGATGGATCACAATAAACAACATTTCGTCATGTGCTTTTTCGTGACCGTCCGTAAAACTAACAGGATACTGTGCATCTAAAACTTTGTCTAGATGTAGGTAGTCTGCGTAGTATAAAGCCTTCTTTTCCATAGGGTTAAACGTGGTACAAAGAAAAGCAATTTTTAGCCTGCGCTACCCACAGTTTACCCCCAAAAAGTGTTGTATATTTGCGGTATGACGCGCGAACAATTGGTGGCTCAAATTGGGGCTAAAAAATCATATTTATTGGTGGGGTTAGACTCCGAAGTTTCTAAATTGCCAAAGCACTTGCAAGGCAAGCCAGACGCGGTTTTGGCGTTTAATAAACAAATCATTGATGCCACCAAAGATTACTGTGTTGGGTATAAAATTAATACCGCTTTTTACGAGTCGGAAGGGGTAAAAGGGTGGGAAACCATGCAGCAAACACTAGAATATATCCCCAAAAATTTGTTCACAATTGCCGATGCAAAGCGGGGGGATATTGGTAATACATCGGCCCAATATGCCCGAACTTTTTTTGAAACCATGCAGTTTGACGCGGTTACTGTAGCCCCTTATATGGGGGAAGATAGCGTGCGTCCTTTTCTAGAATATCAAAATAAATGGACCATTGTTTTGGGTTTAACTTCTAATGCAGGAAGCCAAGATTTTGAACAACAAACGCTTGCCAATTCTGGTAAACAATTGTACGAAGTAGTACTTGAAAAAGTAGCTACTTGGGGTACACCAAACAACTTAATGTTTGTAGTGGGTGCTACCAAGGCAAGTGATTTTGAAGGCATCAGAAAAATCATTCCAAATCACTTTTTATTGGTGCCGGGTGTTGGTGCACAAGGGGGTAGTTTAGAAGAAGTTTCTCGCTA
>Ga0209358_10000033_pt1 | contig 133570 bp, 121 predicted proteins | sample LauGreFa1BDMLBSN_2_FD_187574 | JGI IMG/M metagenome (GOLD analysis project Ga0209358, IMG submission 187574) | Freshwater lake microbial communities from Lake Michigan, USA - Fa13.BD.MLB.SN (SPAdes) (version 2) | ecosystem: Environmental > Aquatic > Freshwater > Lake | place: Lake Michigan... | reverse complement strand
AATAAGCACGAAATTTCGCTTCTTTATCGCCATTATTGATTACCACATATACAGGTCTACTGGTCATCGCGCCCACCACCTTCTTCTCGGCAATAGTAGTGCCTTTTTTTAAGTCCATGAGTATATTGTCTTCATTATAAAAAGAAACAAATGTTTTATCATTATGTCCAGTTAAATAAGGAGCAATATTTTCAGACTGAGGCGAAAAAATATTGTCTTTATTTTGTAAATAATTCTTTCTAATTAAATTGACGAAACGCTGTATTTGCAATGATGTAAGGTCTGAGAATACGATGGTTTCTATATTTTTAAAATTGGTGTATTTGTTTTTTTCAGGCAAATAATCATTTATGATGCCAGGTGATTTTAACATATAGCCGAAATCGTAAATGTGAAATACTGGTTGCATGACCCAGAAGCCAAACTTGCATTTAATATAAATGTAAATGATGAATATGATGAGTACTCCGAAAAATAATATGTATGATAGATGTTCTAACATATCATACCTACTGGTTTTAATTTTCACTACTAAACTAATTGTTTTATTGGAAATGATGCAAAATTATTCGTGTTTACAATAATACCTTTTTACGCTGGTTTCGAAAATGTTGACAGCTTCTTTTTTATTCATGAATTGACCAATTTCCACTTTCTTGCCCTCCAAATCCTTATAATGAGTAAAGAAATATTTGATTTTCTCTTTAGTATATGAATTTATATCGCATATATCATTATACAATGAATAAGTGGGGTCCACCTTTTTTGATGGACACATTATTAATTTTGGGTCGTCACCTTTATCATCACGTGTTTCTAAACATCCCAACATTTTACAATTTATATAACATCCAGGTACCAATTCGTCTTCCATTATTACCACCACGTCAATAGGGTCACCATCCGCGCTCAAAGTATTGGGAATAAAACCATAATTAAATATATATTTGAATGGCGTATGTAAAACTCTATCACAAATGAGCGCTTTTTTCTCTTTATCATATTCGTATTTGATATGACTGTTTTTGGAAATTTCGATAAAAACGTCGCTGGTAAACTCTGAGTCGGAGTCTGGGACCATTGAAGCGCCTAACTTTAAAAATACATTTGTATTTAGTTCTTCCATAAAATTATATTATTTATTATAATCATTTGTTTATATCTTTTGTTATCTTTTTTATTTGATTCTCTTTTATTTGATTCTCTTTTATTTGATTCTCTTTTTTATTTGATTCTCTTTTTATTTGCTCCACTTTTTTAAAAGTGGAAAAAAAATCTAGACATAATATATGAGTTCTGTATTTGCAAACAACAAAAATAAAAAAGCCAACGAAACCCAAGATACTACAAACGAAGATGAAGACTATAATGTAGACCGTTTTCTAATCCCCTTTGCAATAAAAAATAAAGACCATATGGTGAATGCGATTCAAATAAACGTAAATGATACGAATGATAAATTCACGACAGACTACAACCCAAGTATACACAAAGTATTAACGTATATAGAAGAATACTGTAATATTTTGCAACAAAACGGCAAACCTTGTTTGAACCAACAACAAATCAAACAAAAAGTGGAAACATTTTTCGAAGATGATGAGAACTGGGATTTACCAAATAGTAATTCAAGAGATGTTATATTAGAAAAAATATTGACCGCTAAACAATTTCAAGAATTGAAAGACCCTAAAACAATTGATTTTGAAGCACCTGATGGTGGAGGTTCTAGAAGAAGTCGAAAGACTAGAAAAGGTCGAAAGACCAGAAGAAGAATACGTCAAAAAAGTAAACAGGGACGAAAGACCAGACGACACATCATGTAATCAATTACGATGGCTTTACAAAAATATACAAATATTGATGCTCATAAGCACATTTTACTAAATCAATTTTGCCCTGTAAAATAAAACCACAATCTTGCGCGCTATTTACGATGGCGCTAGTATCCTCCATATATAATTTCTGCTGTTGCTTACGAACACGACCATCATTAAACTTAAATTTTTCATCAAACGTGGCCATATCATTATCCTTATCTAAATTAAAATTTGCCGAATAAACAAAATCGTTAAAAGTAATTTTTGTTTTGGTGAGTCTTTCCTTCGCATACTTTTGTGGAGAGACTACATATAAAGGGTTCCCTGGTGGTAATATAGGGTCAAAACTCTCTCGGTCCACCAAATGGACAATTAAAAATCCTCCAGGCATTAACCACTCCATACAATTATCGAAAAAATGACGCTTATCTTTGAAATAATAAATGGTAAAATACATGCATAGAATATGCGTCAACGAATTCATTTTAAATAGATTATTATCCATCGCGTTACCAACTTGAAACGATGCATTAGGGTGTTCTTCTTTGGCCTTTTTAATCATGGCAGGTGATATATCAACACCAATGACCTTTAAATTATTCGCAGATAAATTCGCCACATGATGTCCAGTGCCACAACCAATATCCGCAATCACACTGGTTTCAGAGGGACTACTACTATTTATAATCGTCCCCACTTCATAATCATTTTTGATGCTATTGTAAACTAAATAATCGTAAATATTTGCATAAAAATCATCGTACATTTCATTTCCTTCTTTATACAAAAATTTATCACTATTTATCATACCCTCCTTCACTGGATTCACGTATTTAAAAAATACGATTATGGTTAATAAGATTGCAGTGAAAACTAATATTTTCCCAAAGCTCGATAATTTATTATAAAAATGAGTCATTGATTTAAGTAATTTCATTTATCTATATGTAATATTGTTATTTTTTTTGTATAAAAATTTATTATATGAGTGATTCAGAAATAAATGATATAAGAAATGCTGGCGAATTTAAAGGTATTTCGTTTTCCAAATTTAAAAAAACAGACGTAAAAAAAGAATTGCTAAATAGTTTAATAAATTCAAAAATAGAACCAGCGTGTTATTGGAGTGCGGAATTGATATGTGCTGGACACTATGGGGATTTATGGGAAACCATTTTGTATTTTTACACCAAACACATTCATTTAGGAAACCCTAAAATAGCAGCTTATTTAGAATTACGAATTAAACATTTTAAGGATATTGTGAATAATGGTTATGCCGATAATGAATTACGGATGAGAAATAATGATAAAATACGCCGTTTATTTTGTGAAATAATGTGTGTTTTATGTGATGCGAAACGTAAACATAGTTTCGATACCATTAAAATAAAACCAGCAGATTTTGATATGACGCAAATGAGAGATAAATTTAAGGCAACTAGCAACACTTATGCGCAAGATATATTTTTATCCGAAGACCCTAAGGAATTGTTTCCTGCGGTAAATGAAATAGCCTTTAATATTTCAGAAGAAAGTAAAAACGCCATGATTGCTTGTTATTGGTTAGAATGGATTATGGAATTCGAAACAATATGTAAACATAAAAAGGAAAGGATTTTTTGCGAGAGAAGAACATTTGCAAACGTAGACACCAAGTTACAAAAGGATATTATTTGGGTAGTATGGGATTTGTTCTTATATGAAGCGGCAAAACGGTCCAAATTTATCAAAAAAACGATGGATTCCTTATTAACATTATTCACCTTAAAATATTCGAGTGGTTGTCAAAAGAAAAGAAGAAATATACTGTATTTTGCGATTGCATTATTATGCGAAAATATTACCAATAGTGAAGAAATCATTCGACCATCCCAACAAGAAATATTGACGAATATTTTAAAAAAAATAGATTTAGTTTATAAGCAAATTAAGAAAAATGAAGTGTCTCCTGGAACCGAATATTTATTTAAGGATGTAAAGGCGTTTAATTTGGAGAAAACGATTGAAAAATTAGAGACACTAAACACATTTGGTGAAAATTTTATTCCGCGTATATAGAGAGACATCATATTCTTTACACCTTTTCTGATGCAAAACGCTAATGGTATAAATGTAAATATAGTAAAAATAATGTAAATATAGTAAAATAGTATAGATATATATTTGTATATTTGTATATAATAAAAAAATGAACATTAAAATATCATTATCAATAATAGGTTGGACTGGATTAGGATTTATTCGCGGAATAAACTCCTATAAATATAATTACAGTAAATATGAACAAAAAAAAATTATCTATATCTAGATTCAGTATTTTATGGATTTTGTGGAGTAGTATTATATGCTAATCCATTATGTCTACCATTTACATTATATAAAGAAATTTACCGATTAGAGGTCAATTTAAGAAATTTAGAAAACGAAAAAAAAACTGATAATTATAATAATTTGTTCTTGTAATTTACATTGTAAAATTATAAAAACTCCGAATTTTGAAATACACAAAATTTTTACCTAGTTATATATATATGTCAAAGACACATAAAAGACAACGAGAAACGAAAGGAAGAGGCACTCGAAGAATGTTTTCTTCCAATAGTTCTTCTTTATCCGCATTTCAAAAAGAAATTACGGTAGTATTTTTGGAAATGCTTTTGCTGGTTAAATTATATCATTGGAAGACCACGAGTTACGCTACTCATAAAGCAACCGATGAACTATATACAAAAATAAATGCCAACATAGACAGTTTTGTGGAAGTACTTTTAGGAAAATCTGGTGTAAGAACCGATTTAATGAGTAACAAAAATATTCGATTGGTAGATTTAAATTCAGCGGAGGCTTTAAAGAGAGAAATCGAAGGGTTTAAAGGGTATTTAGTGGGTTTAAATGATAATAAAGCCATGAAAAAAATGTCGAACACCGATTTGTTCAATATTCGTGATACCATTTTAGGAGATTTAAATCAATTCTTATATTTACTTACATTCAAGTAAGTTGGCAACCTTGTATAGGTTTCGGAGTATAATAAAAAATAATTATATATATTTTTATTATAATGGAAAAATCAAATAGTTTAACCGATTCAATATTACAACCCAGTTTATCTTCTAGTTCGCCCATACAATCGAGTGTTTCATCAAGTGTTTCGTCTTTAGGAAATGATGGAGGGTTTTTTGACAATTTGAAAAATATAAATTTGACCACGTGGTTACTGGTTATTTTAATTTTAGCATTTTTAGGTTTCAATGTTTTTGTGTATTTAGCCAAAGGGACCCAGGATATTACCAACTTTTTTGGCCCTTTGATAAAGAAAATTTTCGGAACAACTGTAGCGGTAGTGGGAGAAGCAGTGGATGTTTCGGCAGAAGGAGCCAAAACTGTGGTAAGTGGAACTGCATCTGTGGTAAATGCTGGATTAACGACCATCCAAGATATTACACCGAATATCCCATCAAGTAGTATGAAAACCCAACCTTTACAAGGAACCACAGGAACTAAAGGAACCACAGGAACAACAGGAACACAACAAAATGTGGATACGAACAACACCTTAAACAATGCGTTGAATAATGCCAAAGCGCCAGAAGCGAAACAAGATTATTTGCCACACGAAGCTCCTAGCTCGAAAGCAGGTTGGTGCTTTATAGGCGAAGACAGGGGATACCGTAGTTGCGCTGAAGTAGGGGTAAACGACCAATGTATGTCAGGAGATATATTCCCTAGTCAAGAATTATGTATCAATCCAAATCTAAGAGCATAAATAAAAATAATAATATTGAATTATTATTTTTTAATGAGCAAGAAGATATCTTATTTCATGGATTATGCTTAAACAGCGTTCATCTTGATAAGATATGTCCATGTTGGAATATCGGCGACGTCTTGAGGAGAGTTTATAACAGTTAGTTGGTCATCGTGAGCATCTACGTGTAATAAGAAACAAATTGCATCGCCAGCAACTAATGGCATTTGGTACCATTTGTTATTACCTGTTGTAGGACTATCACTAGCAAGGACAAAAGAAATTGCTGATTCATTTAGACGTTGTGGTGCAAGGTGGATAATTTCTTGAAGAAGTTTATATGCAGGATTTGGAGACACTACACCCTCAGTTCCTGGGCCTTTACCGTCTGCATCTAATGGTCCATATCCAGCTATTCCAACTAATTTAGTGTGTAATGCGGTTCTGCATGATGAATGCAAGTTATTTCGTAACTCTGTTTCATTATCGAATAAATCTACACCCGCTGTGTGGCGGAATAATTTTAATGCTAAATAACGAACATAATCGCGTGCCAGATCTTGTGCACCAGCAAGGGAATCTTGGTTACCAGCTGTAACAATTGTTTTTTCGATGAAATTACTTGTAATTTGAGTGTATTCTGGGCCATAGGCAAGCTTGTATAATGTATCAGTTGGTATAAAATCGTCTACATCACTAGCATCAGTGTGGTATTGGAAAAGTTCACGTAAAAAATCAACAGGAAGATCAAATTCCGCTGTAGCATCACCTTCAAACGAACCAGGTTCGAAACCTGCCATTTTCGCTAAAGAAGCGTCAACAGTAATGTCCAACTCGGACAAGTAAAAAACTGGATTTAAAACCATTTTATAATATATCCTAATTTTATTTTTTTCACAAAAAATTTGATTCTCTAAATTATTTTTTCTAAATTATTTTTCTAAAGTATTATTCAACTTCTGAATTATACGCGGAAACATCAGCCGAAACATCTCCTGAACAACAAACATCACACTCTGAAGAAAGTTCTAAATCTATTTGCAACATTTTTTCTGGGTCAAATTCTAAATTTTCAGGAATACCATACAATGCAAAATAACGCGCATATCTAGGCTTCACCGTTGCCTTTGTACTGGTAACCGTTAAATCATCTAAAACTTTGTGATTAGATTTTAACTTCTGAATATATTCGTTCAATAAATCAGCGTTATGTAATATTTTTGAATCGTCTTGCCACTTCGCCGATTTTGCCACTAAATCATAATAATCATATTTTTGGTTATAGGATGCCCATAATGTTTTCCATATATCTTCGTAAGTGCTTAATATGTCATAAAAACAACAAGTAGGGTCCATTGATTTTTTCATTTTCTCTAAACACACATTATAATTATTATAAGTGTCTAAATCTATACGCGTCTGTGTATTTACATTTATATTATCATTATAATTGGTTAACCAAGTATTGATTTGCACAATTGTATTATCATTAAACAACTTATTAAAGTAATTGCAGTCACAGTTGTTACTAGGCGGTTCAGGAGGAGTAACCCCAGGGGTTGCTTTAAAATACAAAAAGTTGGAAGACATTGACTCATACGTATTCGGCAGTTCTGTCGAACCATAGAGTCCTGCATTGTTCATTGTCTTTGAAGGCAACGATTCTTGGTCGCGTGTCAACGATGTAATATGTATATTAAATTCGTAATTATCAGTAAGTTTGTTACCTAGTAAATCTCGAATATAATTTTTATCGATGGTTTGTAAATACAATTTATCACGCGCATTTTTAATGTTAATATAAAATGTATTATTAATATACACATTGAAACTAGAAATGGGTAGACAATCACTCGTCACGATTGCCCACGAGATTTCAATAATATCGTCGGTTTCATATACTAAAGAGATGACAGGAGGTTTAGGTCTAATCGCACTGATTAATCCTTTATAACCTTGCGGCCATTTATCTCCGCTGTTATTCATTGTATATCGTTGTCTTGGGAACCAAGATTGCACTTTCTTATTCCAATATAATTCAATAGGGGTTCCTGGAACATCGGAACAATACGACGGAGTATAAATATCGGCGGATGTTACGCTAGATTCTATAATTTCACCAGTGCAAGGATTGGTATATGTTCCACATACTAAATTACCACCATCTTGTAAGGAATTACTTGGACAATCAAAAGGATTTGGAACGTTGTATTGATACGGTCCTGAAATGTTATTGGGTGCGCCAACAATTTCATTGGGGAAAGGAACTTCATTGTAATTTATACGCAATAATCCAGTTGTGTTTGGATTGGTGTAGGTTTGACTTTGGGTGGCATACGATTTTTTTCGACTAGGCCCTAAACCTTTGGCTATTTGGGTATATTTTTGTTTTTTGGTTAATTGCGAACTATTTTTTTTATGTTGTAAAATATTCCCTTTGTATAATAATTTTTCTTGATAATTTGCTTGGGCTAAAGATAGTGTTTGGTTAGTCAGAGGAATATATGCAGTACTATAAGAATCGTTTGGCAATAAATATACACATGGATTTTGCACTCTAGACCATACCCTTGTAGGAACAGGTAGGTAATCAACCATCTTATATATCCTTTATAAAATATAATGAAGGATATATAATATTAGAATATTTTACTTTACATGTCCAAAGGCGTCTTTACTTCGACGGAGCTTGAATAGCAGGATTATAGCTATCGCCAGCTCCATAAAAGAACCACCGTAAGGACAAATAATCGTAAAAAGTATCACTTAAACCATTCGAACCAATCATTTTCAAATTAGGACCTTTTTCTGCCAATTTTTGAATAGCTGCAGTCCCTAAAGCATAATTATAATACCATAAATTTGAAATGTAACCATCAAAACCGCCATTCATGGCCACATATACATCACCATAGTTTTGTTTAGGTAAGCCCACTAAATTGATGCTTCTCGCAATGGTGCCATTTATGTAGACGTCCAATGTCGTATTTTGGCATCTAATAATAACATTTACCCATTTATTAATAGGAATGTTAGGTATAGATATTTCTTCATTGATAACATCAAACGTGTTCATCATGACCACCAGAGTATTGGTATTTGGTGCAATGTATAAGCCAGGTGCATTGTTAGGATAAATCAAACCGTTTTCTTGGAGGTCGCTATTACCCTTACTAAAAATATGTTTATAGGTAGGAGAACTATCCGAGCTATTTAAATTATTTATCAATATCCACACCGACCAAGTGAATTCGACGCCCTTGGTAGCATTTACTGACCTATAAATAGTGACTGCATTGTTGTAACTTGGGTCTTGTGGGAAAATGATTTGCTGAGTAGCTTCGACCATTCCATTGATAAGTTTTGGAGACTCATCTGGTTTAAAAATATAAGCCATAAGGGAAACACCTATTCTGACTAATATGATGAAACAAAAGATAACAAATAATAAAAATGCCAATTTTGCTACTAAACTATTTGATTCTAAAAATTCACGTGGTCCAAAAGTTCCTTTATTAGATGTTGAAAATGAATTAAATACGCCGTTATCACTCATTATATATATACTACATAAATAAGAAAATTTCAAAAGTAAAAATAAAAAGTAAAGTAAGAGTCAATTACTGTTTATTTTTTATAGCTATTCTTAGAGAGACGCTATTATAATGTTACGGTGCTCTGAGTCGTTCCATTTTCAACTAAAGACACCTGAACCTGATAAGTATTAAACATGCTAGAAAATCCAGTAGAATAACCTTTAGAGTAAATGTTCCATGCTTCTTGTGGATTTATGGAATTTGGATAATATTCAAATTTGGAAGTCCATCCTTCAAAACCGCCTAGAGGTGTAACATAAATATTTGCATCGTTATTTACACTAGCTACACCAGGCAATAAACAAGTTCTAACTAATTTGCCATCAATATATATATCCATAGACCTGCCATAAACACTTACTATTAAATTTACCCATTTTTGAATAGGAACATTTGCTACAGAACAAGTGTGGATTACGGTTTTTCCACCACTAGTGGTTGGTTCTTGGTCCGCTCCTGGATAACATCCTAAAGAAACAGAAATATCATTTTCAACTGCGCCTAAAACCACCGCTGGACAAGGGTCTAGACCACTTATACCATCAATAGAACCAGAGCCGTCGCCACTAACAGCGCCCATTCGACCAAAAATAACTTTGGGTTCGCCGTAACGATAATTCCAATTATTCACATAAAACCATATAGAATACGCGAAATTACTAGAAGGAACATTGGAACCATTTGTTGCTAAAGATGTAGCCGCAATCGTTGTAGCAGTTTTTCCGTCCTGTAAATTTTGAAGTATATATGGGTCAGTTAAGATATATTTTATTAATATATAAATAATAAAAATAACCACTACTGTAATAACAATACTAATAACACTCATTATATAATATAGTTGTAGAAATTTTCTAAAGTGAAATTAGTGATTTTACACCAAAAGTAAAATATAATAATATCAATTGTAAAAATATGATTTGTATAATTTGTAACTATTATCATTATATACCATCATAATAGTTTATATATTTACCGAATTTATTGCACTAGTGGTAGTAGCTATATTTTGTTTTACTATAGTTTCATTAGATTCATTGAGAACTGGAGGTGATTTATATTTCACCATATTGTATAGATAATATACATTTGCACTCGTTAATGATTTATTGAAATAAACCACATTACATATACCACCTTGAATACCATTTTCTTCGCCTATCGTCAAATTATCAAGCGAATAATAAGGGACAACACCCACATCGGATTTGACTAACTCGCCATTTAAAAATATATCTAAAATGCCACCACTATAATTGATAATAATATTATTCCATTTTTGTAATAACATGTTTTCGTTTTTATAAAGAATTCGGTTACCGTTTTCATCAAAATCAATTAATTTGTTTTGAGTTGTATTATTTAATTCTGTTTGTTGTATGGTAACCATCAACGTATGTGTTTTTCCATTATAAAGAACATTTGGCTTCTCACCAAAATTCAATAAAGAAGTATATTTAGAATAAGACGCATTCATATTCGGAGCAGTAGCATCTAAGAAGACCCAAAATGAAATGGCATATTGATAGTCCATTGTTTCACTACCATTTAAGTCCGCATAAGTGCCTAATGAATATTGCGCATTGGTATACACTGGTTTATTCACCAATTGTTTACCTCCTTGTGTGTTTAATAAATTGAATAATGAATGACCTTTGAAATATATGACGAAGAGTAAAACAGCGATTATAAAGGCTATTATGGCGCTAGTGGGGGTGCTTTTTTGTTCGCTAGGTATAGAATTGCCCACATTTTTTACTGCACCTGTAAATAAGCGTGGAATATAAAAGATACTATTTAATAGTAATGTAAAGAAGGCATTTTTATTCTCGTTACCCTGCGGTAATTTTACAAAGATTGTTTTATATATAAAACCAAAAATAATTAATAATAATACCAAGTTTAATACGAAACTAACAATACTAGAGTTGCTAGATAAGTGTTGTATATTGTAGACAAACCAAAATATAATTAAACCAAAAATAACTATTCCGAATAAAATGAGCAACGAACGTTTAAATAAACTAACTGTGCTGTTTGACTTTGTTTTATCGCCAGTGTCGGTAAATAAATTTCCAATTAGTAATACACCCCATAAAATACATATCACCAGTAAAATAATGGCTGATGCGCCCATTTTTGTTTTATTTTGAAACAACTCTCCTTGATGGGTATAACATAAAATAAGCATCACTGTAAGAAATACCGCAAAGGCAATACTGCCATACGCAGAGAGACTGGTAAAATTATCCAAAAAATTGGTTTGTTTAGAACTGATTGTTGACTTATCAGGCAGGGTTAATATTATCATTAAATATAAAAATACAAAGACTGATATAATAATGGTTAACAAAATGCTGAATCCAAAATATTTTTTAATATAACCTCCAGGGTCTACATTATATAATAATGCGAAGCTGGTAATAAAACACAAAAATAGAATCATTGTTTTTATTCGCTCATAATTAACGTCAAATTTTACTACATAATTTTCTGCGGAACTTAAATAAAAGAAAAATGCTCCTAAAATGATTGCGGCTGGTGTTATAATATAAGCGTATTTATTCAAGGTTTCGTCTGAAGTCATGAATAGTAATAAAATTAACCCTATTACATAAAGTATTAAATATACTACATTACCAATTTGCTCAAATAAATTTTTAATAGTGCCAAAATTAGGTATTAAAGTAATGCAAATGCCGACCACTAATAAAGAAAAAAATAAAATAATGTATACATTTTTTTCAATGTTGGCATCGACTTTAAACATTGTAAAAAAAAGCATTATGATTAAAAAAAATATGAGTAGCATGAATGGATAAAATACCCTGGGTGTTCGTATTTCTTTTAAAGCATTGTTGCTATTACTCGTGCTAGTGCTATTACTCATGCTATCGATATTATTATTAGTATTCATATATTACTATATGTGAATATTATTTTGTCGTAAATTGTTTTGTCGTAAATTGTTTTGTCATAAATTGTTTTGTCGTAAATTGTTTTGTCATTTTCCTTTAGTTATGTCTATTTTATAATTAGTATATTTACTTACATGTTTTCACTGGCGGTCTTTCGTCCATGACAATTGCGACATAATGCTACTAAATTTTGCACATCATTTCCACCACCATATTCCAATCGTAATTTATGGTCTATTTCGAATGTATGGTCTAATTGCGCGTGACAGTGACCACATTTCCAATCTTGATTTGCAGCAACATATTTCTTTTTTGTTTCACTTACCGAACGTTTGGTGCCGTTTTTACCAGAACTAACAATTCTTCTTTCGCCGCAAAAACCAGGACCCATTTTTGCTCCATTAAATGATTCCATAAAACATTCGTCGTCAGTGTCGTTTTTTGATGTGAAATCTATAATGGGACTTAGCATGTCCATAGATGTTTTGTCAATAGGCATAAATTTAACCAAATTATTTGCGTAAAAGAGCATATTTTTTCCTTGTTGTGGATTCCTTTTTAATAATATATATATTCCTACACCAAGAAGTACATAAAATATCATTTTATAATATTTCTTAAATGACATTAGCATTTTTGTATATTTTCCGTCGGTGTAAGCATTATATACAAAAAACGCTGTTAAACCTAATACAAATATTTCTAATCTCATATATAATATTTGTATTTAATATTTGTATGTAATATTTGTATTAAATAATAAATTTCAGTTATTTTTCTTTTACTTACTTTCTCTGGGGGGTTACTTTGAATTTTTATTGTCCATAAGCACCTTGTAATTGAAGAGATTTTAATAAATTTTTTTGCTGACGTGTTACATTGTATATTCTAAACATTGCTAAAGCAATTATGATATAAGGTAACAAAACTAGGAACCATGATAATGTGTGTAATCCTTTACTACATAACCAACCTAAGATAAAGGTCCAAATAAAGGCAAATAACAATTTAATTGCTACTGCAATGACACCAACTCCTTTAAATAACGCAAAAATAGAAGCTATTACCGCAATTGCAAAATAAATTTTTGCAGGGGTGCAAAGTTTACTAAAATCTTTGATCATTTATATTATCATTATATTTTATTTGTTCCTGTAATTTTTCTTATTCTATTTCTTATTCTATTTCTTATTCTTTTCTTATTCTTTATTTTACATCTAGAAAAATAGGGTTTTTAAACCTTTTTACCTTAGGTCCGCGTTTAAACGAAATGTTTGTTTTCATTTTCGTTTTTGTTTTCGTATTCAAAAAACGCTTCCCTCGATTTTTTCGTGTTTTAATACCACTTGCTTTATCTGACGAATAGGAAGACTTCAATGACTCGTCTTTTCCAAATGCTAATTTATACAATACCATTTTGATATTTTTCAATTCGGCCAATACATCATTTTTATTTATTGGTTCATCCCCAGTTAAATATAGAACTTCAACAAACATTCCTTTCAATATTCCAAAAAGAAGAAATTCACTTTTGTTCAAGTTTCTATAGTTATTATAAAATAATTCCAACATAGGAAAATACACATTTATAAACCCCCATACATCCACATTTTTAATAAAGACATTGTCTAAATATTCTCTCAAATTTAATTTACCATCATCGCGAAATTTGGTATATTTTTTTAATATGCTCATAATGTAATTTACAATATATGGCATTGTAAACTCTGCTTCAATGATGTTTGGTTTTTGTTTCTCCGATACCGACGTTAAACTATTGCAAAATATAATAAACATAATTTCGTTGATAAATTTGTAATGTCCTGCACCACGTTCCTTCATCCATTCGGTAACATATTCTAAGACAAACGGTCTAAGCTCATCGTCATCTCTATAATCACCGCCATCTTCAATAAATGTAGTATATTTTTCAACAAACATGTCGGTAAAAATAATCACTGAAAAAGGGACGTTAAATTGTAATGGTCTATTTTTCCATGTTTTCGGAAAGGGGTCGTCTCTAAAGGGGGTATACTCCGTAGACAGTCCCCAATCAATGAGTCTAGATTTTACAGGTGATGTAGTGTCGTCCACCAATACATTTGAATCTTTTATATCACAATGAAATATATTTTTTGAATTCATAGGAAGAATGCCTTTTTTAAATAAGTGAATCAAAGATATATGTAAATCATAGAGTTTTTCGTAAGAACCATTGTCATGAATATAATCATCCACAGGGAGACCGCCTTGAGGTATATTTAATAACATTAATTTATTCAAATTATCATTCATATTGTTTTTAGTAATGTTTGTTTTTTTTAACGCAGAGCATTTTTTCGAATAATTCACTAAATCACTTTCTGTTAACTTTGCTGGTTTGCATAATGTGGCATCATATATCAAAAAATAGTCTCTATAATTTTTTATCGAATCTAATTTTGATTTAAACGAGATTATTTCTTCGTATTCTTCTCTTGCGTGAGATTCGGTCATTAGTTTTGACACTTTATTTTTCTCTCTATGATTCGCGTCTTCACATTTTAATGCAGGAGTAAATACACACCCAAACCCACCAGATGCTAAAACCTTACCTCCTTTATTATTGATATTTGTATCGTTTTTATTTTGTTCATTTGTAGTTTGTTTATTCTCATTTGTAAACTCTGTCATATTACTTATATATATACAGAAAATATATACACCCAATATATCTGATAAAGATAATAGAAGACGACATTTTTATTTATCATATAAATAGTATATTGCACCTACACAACTAAATATGATTCCAAAATAGATAGCTCTATCTCGTAGTTTATAGTATTGCGTTAATTTTTCATCATAAGTCTTGTATTTATCATAGTATTTTACAAAGAATTCATTTAAACTTATTTGGGGTTTTTCTAATTTTTCGTTTATCTTGTTATGAATAAAATGCATCCATCGAACAAACGAGTCGCGATTATCTAAATATGAAGTAATGGGATACTTATCAATTAATTTACTAAATTCACTGGAAATTTCTTGTACTGGAAGAAATAGAGGTAGATTTTGCACAAATTCATAATATTTTTTCTTGGTTACTGCATTTGGGTGATGTGGATAAGTCATTGCTAATGTATGTAAAAAGAACCAATAATGAGGCCCCCAAACCTTGGGGTCTAGATAAATAGTTGCAGTAGGCATTACTATGTTAGAGTATAAAAATATTTATAAACAAACTAGTAAAAATCAAAACAAAAAATTTTACTTACACAAAACAAGTTATATTGATTCTTATTTAAATATATCGCCTATTGTTATAGTAAGTATGAATAAAATGATAAATACCACAAACGTATGTAATAATTGCGGCAAACTAGGCCATTTATTTCATCAATGTAAATTGCCGATAACAAGTTACGGAATAATCGTTTTTAGGTCTAGTGAGAAAGGGTTAGAATATCTTATGATAAGACGTAAAGACAGTTTTGGTTATATTGATTTCATTAGAGGTAAATATTCCCCTTATAATATTTATCAAATACAGAATATTGTAAACGAAATGTCAATATCAGAAAAGAAAAAGATTTTAACAGAGCCTTTTGCGGTTCTATGGAATGATATGTGGGGCGAAACATGTAATTCACAATATAGAAACGAAGAGCAAACCTCATTTAAAAAATTTGAAACAATAAAGGAAGGGGTTGTCATAAATAATGAAATCATTTCTTTAAAAAATATAGTTGAAAAGAGTGAAACTACATGGATGGAAACCGAGTGGGAATTTCCAAAGGGGCGTCGTAATTATAAAGAAAAAGATTTAGAATGCGCTTTGAGAGAATTCGAAGAAGAAACAGGGGTTTTGTCTTCTAAACTTATGATTGTAGAGAATATATTGCCATTTGAAGAAACATTTATAGGGACGAATCACAAATCATATAAACATAAATATTTTTTAGCATATATGAATGATACAGAAGAATATTTGAATAATTTTCAAGTAACAGAAGTAAGTAAAATAGAATGGATGTCAATTGATAGATGTTTAGAATCAATCAGACCATATAATTTAGAGAAAAAGAAATTAATAACAAATATTAATAAAGTATTACAAGAATATAGATTATATTCATAATATATAGTATTATGTCAGATAATTCCGAAAAACAAGAAAAAACCGAAAAACAAGAAAATCAATTGAAAAATAAAGTAAAGGATTCTGAATTAGAAGAAGAAGTGGAATCCGAACAAGTGGAATCAGAACAATATGAAAATACAACCAATTCAGAAACCGAAAAAGATAGCTTATTGGACATAGATAAAAATGAATTAAAAACAATGTTTGAAAAAATGGATTGCAACGATGAAAAATATTATTCGAATGAATGCAACAAGTTTTTACTTAAGAAAGAACTCATCGAACGGAATGATTTAGCTGACCATTCTGAAGCGGATTCCTTTTTATACCCAAATTTAAATGATAGAGAGTTTAATATTAAAATTGCCAATAAAAAGGAGTTTAACGACACGAAATATGATGGAACCATTCATGAAAATATTAAAGAACACGCAGATTTTTTAGCTAAAGCGGATTTTGAATTACAACCGCACCAAGCATTCGTTAAAAATTTCATGTCATTTCAGACCCCTTATAGTAGTTTATTGCTGTACCACGGATTAGGTAGTGGCAAATGCCACGCTAAAGGTACGCCAATTTTGATGTCAGATGGAACTGTTAAGTTAATAGAAAATATAAAAGAGGGTGAATTATTAATGGGTGATGATTCTAGACCTCGAAGGGTACTATCTTTAGCAAGAGGTAGGGATAAAATGTACAACATTATACCTATAAAGGGTGACAAATATACCGTCAATCAAGAACATATTTTATGTTTACGTGCGTCTGAAAACTATGAAGGTCTAGATAATTACACCACAAATGATAATATTATAGAAATTTCAGTAAAGGACTATTTGAAATTACCTGAACAATCAAAGGGCCTGTTAAAAGGATATAAAGTTCCTGTAGATTTTCCTGAAAAGGAAGTACCAATGGACCCATACCTTATTGGAAATACGTTAACAGATAAAATTCCTTTACTTTATAAATGTAATTCTAGAGAAAATAGATTAAAATTATTGGCTGGATTATTAGATAGATACGGATGTTTAGATAATAAATGTTCTGGATTTGTATTTACAAATAAAAACGAAATACTTGTAGACGATGTTATTTACTTAGCTAGAAGTCTAGGGTTTGATAGTTATAAATCAAGTAAAAATAGTAATATAATAAATATTTCAGGCAATCGTCTAGAAGAAATACCAATAAAAAATATAGCGCTCAATTTGGCTCCACCTTTTCCAAAGGTGGATAAAGATGTGTTGGTTAGTGGAATAAAAGTAGAATATCTAAAAGAAGATGATTATTATGGTTTCACTTTAGACGGTAATTGTAGATATTTAATGGGTGATTTTACAGTAACGCATAACACTTGCAGTGCAATTGGCGTCTGCGAAGAAATGCGCGATTATATGAGACAAATGGGTATTTCCAAAAGAATTATTATTGTTGCTTCTGAAAACGTCCAAGACAATTTTAAACTGCAACTTTTCGACGAGAGAAAACTAACACTTGTTGATGGGTTATGGAATATTCGTTCGTGCACTGGAAACAAGTTATTAAAAGAAATAAATCCGATGAGTATGAAAGGTATGACCAAAGATAAGGTAATTAGTCAAATTAAAAACTTGATAAACACCCATTATATTTTCCTAGGTTATGTCCAATTTGCGAATTATATTATAAAAACGATGAATTATGACGAAGAAGTGCAAAAACAGGCCTTCAAAAAGAAGCATGATGACGCCCATAAAAATGCAAAAACAAAAGAATCTATGAAAACAAAAGAAAAAACAAAAATACAAATGCTAAAAGATGTTAAAATAGAGCTAAATAGCAGAATTATTAAACGTCTACAAAATGAATTTAATAATAGATTAATCGTTATTGATGAAGTCCATAATATTCGCAAAACAGACGATAATGAAAATAAAAAAGTGGCTATTAATTTAGAATTATTGGTTAAATCAGCGTTGAACATGAGATTTTTACTTCTCTCTGCGACTCCAATGTATAATACGTACAAGGAAATGATTTGGTTACTAAATTTGATGAATACTAACGATAGAAGAGGGAGAATTGAAGTGAAGGATATTTTTGATAAAAACGGAGATTTCAAAAAAAACGGAGAAGAAATGTTAATAAGAAAATCGACTGGTTATATTTCATTTGTGCGAGGTGAAAATCCATATACATTCCCTTATAGAGTATACCCAAGTGAGTTTGCAAAAGATTACACTTTTTCAAAAATTGCCTATCCATCTTACCAAATGAATTTAAAAAAAATAAAACACGAAGACAAAAAACGTGTATTAAGCCTATATTTAACAAAAATTGGCGAATGTGATAAGTGTGGCAAATGTCAGTATTGCGCTTATAAATACATCATTTATAATTTAAGAAACAAACGTTTTTCAATCACTACGAAAACTGGTCTGGTGAGAGATATGCCTACTTTTGAAAACATGGAATCGTTTGGTTACACATTATTACAAACCCCTTTAGAATCACTTATTATTTCTTATCCAGTTTCTGGATTAAAAGCCATATTGGATGATATTCCAGAAGAAAATGTATCGGAAGATTTTTCGCCAAGTTTTTCGGAATCGATAGAAGAAAGTGAAGAAGAAAAGGGTGTTATTCATGATGATACACCTGGACCAGTTAAAGAAACAGACGATGGGGAAATAGATGAGAATATGAGTAAATTTGTAAAATCGAAGGGAGGAAACGAAGGAGGAGTAGGAAACGAAGGAGGGGTAGGAAACGAAGGAGGGGGCAAAAGCGGTAGCGACGACAAAAGCGTAGACAATGTATCTAGAAGAAAGATAACCATGACAATTGACCCCCATCAGCTAACAGGTAAGATTGGATTAGAAAGAATGATGACTTACGTAGATGAACGTTCACCACCAGTAAAAGGAGATTTTGAATATAAAAAATCTACACTTGATAATTATGGTAAAATATTTTCGCGTGAAAAAATTGGCAAATATAGTGCCAAAATAAAATGTATTTTGGATAAAATTGTCAACCCTGAAACAGGTAATGTATCTGAAGGTATTATATTAATTTATTCACAATACATAGATAGTGGGTTGATACCCATGGCCCTCGCATTAGAAGAAATGGGATTTACCAGATACGGACAAGGAGTGAAACCATTATTTAAAAATAAACCAACCGATGTAGTAGATGTTAGAACAATGAAGCATCCTCACGACAAGAAAGATTTTATGCCAGCTCGTTATTCAATGATTACAGGTGAAACGCGTTTATCTCCTAATAATGATTTTGAAGTTAAAGGTATTACTGACGATGATAATAAATATGGCAATAAAGTAAAAGTTGTTTTAATCTCTAAAGCAGGCTCTGAAGGCATAGATTTTAAATTCATTCGTCAAATACATATTTTAGAGCCGTGGTATAATATGAATCGTATTGAGCAAATTATCGGAAGAGGTGTTCGTAATTTTTCTCATAAAGACTTGCCCTTTGAAAAAAGAAACGTGGAAATTTTTATGTATGGAACTATTCTAGGGGACGGCAAAGAAGAATCCGCGGATTTATATGTATATCGCGTTGCTGAATACAAGGCGGTGCAAATTGGTAAAGTAACCAGAGTTTTAAAGGAAACCGCGGTTGATTGCATTATTAATCACGACCAAACCAATTTTACCAATGAAAATATGAAAAATCTTATCAAGGAATCCATTACCCAAGAATTATCAGACGGAACTGTTTTACATGATTTTAAAATAGGAGATGCGCCGTTTTCACCAGCATGTGATTACATGGCCACATGTAATTATGACTGCAGACCAAATAAAGAAATAGATGAATCACAACTTAATGAAGATACTTATGACGAGAGTTTTATTATTATGAATTCGGAAAAAATTTTACAACGTATAAGAATGCTAATGAAAGAGAGTTTTTTCTATAAGAAAGACGTGTTACTCAAAACCATCAGAACACCTAAGGAATATCCTTATGTGCAAATATATTCCGCATTAACTCAATTAATCGAAGATGAAAATGAATTTATTATGGATAAATATGGCAGAAATGGAAGACTGGTAAACATCGGCGATTATTATTTGTTTCAACCAGTAGAATTGAGAGACAAAAATGCGTCTATTTTCGAAAGGTCGGTTCCAATTGATTATAAACACGATATGATTCATTTTGTAGTACAAGAAAATATTACGAAAAACATCGACAAAAGAAAAATACACAAAGATAAATATAAACATATGGGCGAAGATGAATTTCATGCAGGTAGAAAGGTGATGGATGAATTGAAAACGAATTTTGATATAACACGTGAATTCACTAAAGAGTCAAAGGTGCCTAGAGGTGACGATAATTGGTATAAACATTGTGGTATTGTTATGCGAAAAATGTCCAAAGAATATCCAGAAAGTAAAAACGACAATTTATTACTCAAATTTTTGATAGCACATATGATAGAGCTTCTTATGTTTGAAGATAAACTAGACGTAATGAATTATGTATATTCATTAACTACCATAAATCAAGGAAGCGTTGAATGGTTGGTGAAGGAATATTTTGAAACAAATAGTATTACCACGAAAAAATTCACCGTGTTTATTATGTATAATTTAAATAAACGTTTAATTATGGTGTTAAATGAAAATAATAAGTGGGTTGAAGCAGAACCAGAAGACCAGCGAGAAATAGCATCTACAAAAGAGGCCAAAGAATATTTAACAATGAATCCTACCGAATACAATAAAATTATCGGATTTATTGGGTACGAAAAAAATAACCGTTATTTTGTTTTTAAAACGAAAGATATGGACTCGAAACGTGATACTGGTGCTCGTTGTGATGAAGCTGGTAAAGAAAAAACAATACAAAAAATAAATGCTATTGTAGGTGAAACTAAATTTACTAATGAAAATACAAAAGTAAAAAAAGATGAAAATGGAAATGTTATCAGTGAAGCGGTAGGTCATACCGAATTATGTGTTTTCCAAGAATTTATTTTAAGATATTTTAATACAATTAAAAAAGACAATAAAAAATGGTTTTTAACACCTGAAATGTCGTTATGGTATAAAATATATTCGGTTTTTGTCTAAGATAAAATAGTAGATTTCATAAAAATAAAATATACTATTCCTAAAAATAAAATATACTATTCCTAAAATAAAAATAATTGATTAAAAAATAGTTAAAAGATAATATGCATAATATATAATGGAAGCGGTATCTAAACAAACACAACAAAAAAAAAGAAAAGAAACAAGAATCCAGTCTGTTTATTCTAGATGTTTACTCACTAGAAAAATAGTATTGCCTATTACTACTATTGGTAAAAATTTAAAAGAAAATATCGAGGAAAATATTAAGGCAAATTTTGAAGGGAAATGTGTTGTAGAGGGATATATCAAACCTAATTCATCAAAAATTATTTCATATTCAAGTGGAATGATTCAAAAAGGAAATAATGTTTTATTTGATGTAGTGTTTGAATGCGATGTTTGCTTTCCAATTGAGGGTATGCTTATTACATGTGTTGCTAAAAATATAACAAAAGCAGGTATTCGTGCCGAAAGCGACACGGAAGTGCCGTCGCCTATAGTAGTATTTATTGCAAAAGACCATCATTATTCAGTATCATATTTTGCAGACGTAAAAGAAGGTGATAAAATTAATGTAAGAGTAATAGGACAACGTTTCGAACTCAATGATAAATATATTTCAATTATAGGTGAATTAGTGAAGGAGAAAGATTATAGCCAATATAAACCAGCTGCAAAACCAAAATTAATTATCGAAGATTGAAATGAATAAATATGAATAAACCAAAAATAAATACCAACGTATTCATATAATAACAAAATAGCGAAATGTTATTATATCATTATAACAATTATTATTATAAAAAATATTATTAAAAATTATTAAAAATTATTATAATTTATTTATGTAAAAAATTAGGTTTGAAGCACAAACTAGTGGATGTGAACTACTAGATGTGAACTACTGTATGTGAATTGATTTGTATAATTTGGTGGTTTCATCTTTTACAAAACATATCACTTGTCCTTTGTTATTTTCAGATAAATCCATTATTTTTTTCTTACTATCCGTAATTATACAATTTGTAAAAAGAGTAGTATTTTCTGGAATATAAAGATACAATATCGTATTTTCACAACCACTAGATTTACACTGTTTGCTCAGTCTCTCAAAAAGAGTCGATTTATAATTTTCTATTCCATCTTCCATTATATTATTCTTTAACAATTTATTCTTTTAAGTAGTAATTATTACTTAAAAACAAATCAATAAAATAGTTATAATGGAGGCAATTATTTCCACAAATGAAACAAATGATTTTTCGGTAAGTGAATTGAATTATATTCGTGAAACTATTGAAAATATGAACAAATTTAATCAAATTGAAGTTCTTAGAATTCTTAGTAAACATTCGAACGCAATATTAAATGAAAACAAATATGGTGTTCACATTAATTTAACCGAATTACCAAAATATATTATTGATGAGTTAACTACTTATATCAAATATGTAAATACACAAGAATTAACACTTGGTAATATCGAAAAACAAAAGGAGGCTTATAGAAATACCTTTTTTACAAAAGACGCAAAAGATATTAAAGATAATACTAGTATACTATGTAGTAAGTAAAGATGATATCATATAATGATGTATTAAATGAATTACAAGATTATATGTTAAATAATGAAAATATTCAAAAATCTATCAAAACAAAAATCGCGCCTGCTAAAAATGAAACTCAAAAAGTAAGAGAATCACCGCAGCAGTCAATCAAAAAACAATCATTGTATATTCCTAACCAACAAGATACATTGTTTTGGTGTTTTTACATTATTCAAAATGGTGATATAAAATATGAGACGATGAATAATAAAAATTCCTTAGTGGCGAAACAGATTAAAATTGATTTAGTGACGTCTATAAGACAAAACAAAGATGTTGTTAAAATGCACAAATTCGATACCATTGCCAATTTAGAAAGTAATTTAGCGAATGAAAATAATTTGAACCCTAAAACATTTCTTACTCTTTGTGCAATTGAGAATATAAATATTATTTATGTCAGTAAAAAAACATATTACGAATTATTTGTAAATGATAGTAATATTGTGTATATAGTGCACGAACTACCGTCTCAATCGAAATATTATAATAAATATGGGTTTGAAATAGCGTGCATTGAATCATTGAATCATATTAAAACTACATACTATCAAATTAGCAATGTTGATAAACCTATTAAATCCGCTTCTGCGTATAAAGTTCAAGATTTAATAAATATTTGTAATAAGTTAGGTATAAATATTATGAATACAGATACAGGAAAGAATAAAACTAAAAACGATTTATACGAATCAATTATTCAATATTTTTAGCAAAGCACAAACCCAGAGACCACAAACCACAAACCCACACACAGATATATATGTAAATTTTACGGATTACAAATTTTATAGATTAGTTGCAGCACTACAAATAAAAAAAAATGAATAACAATTTAAATATATGTATTAATTATATACCAATGACTTCTATCAATACATCAGTAAATATAAATAACGAATTCAAAAAAGAGGTTGATATTGATTTAAAAAATAATAGTCCACCTACACCATCTTTTAGAGAAGCGCCTATGGAAATGTTTCAACCAGAAGAGGTTATTGAAAATGTTCAGGAAAAGAAAACCCCCCAAGAAAGATTCAATAATTTAGTAAAAGTGTTTTATAATACAAATCCCTTTAGTTATTCAGGAATAAATCACGAGTTAGAAGTAAAATTCGGCACCAAAGGAATAAAATCCTTGACGCGCAATGATTATGATAATGTAATTAAAAAACTTAAATCATCTGGTTTTAAAATTGTAGGAGATAGTAACGGCGAATATTATTTACGTATACAATGCGAATTTCTTGATAGCACCACTGGTAGATTTAAAGTTTCCGACGTTAGAACGGAAATAAAGGGATTGCATAATATTCAAGAATATTGTAAAAGCAACGACATTAAAACATTATTTGTGACAAACCCAGTATCAGTTGATTTTATTCATAAAAAACCAGGATTTATTGATAGTGATACCGAAAGAAAAGAAAGAGTGCGTCCAGTTGATTTCGACGACTTTAATTTCCGCGTGTCTTATCAAACAGAAGAAAAAGTGAAAAGAGGAATTCAAAATTTTATTATAGAGAATTGGCGAAAATCTAAGAAAGAATTTCGTTTTATAAATCGTGTATCTTTTGAACATCCTGAACATCCGTTTATCGTTGATATTAGTATTACCAAATTTGGCAACAGAAATCCAGATAGGTATGGACGCGAAAATCGTGGACCAATGATTCGTGTATACACGCTTGAAGAATCGAATGTTTTCAATAACCAAGAAGGATATGAAATTGAAATTGAAATAAACAATAAACGCATAGGTCCATCCACTACATTTCATAGTCCGCAGGTCATAGTCGAGTCTTTAAGGAAAGTCATTAAATATGTATTAAGTGGACTACAAGGCACGAATTATCCTATATCCTATCCAGAACAAAACCAAGTTATCGAATCCTATATGAAAATGATTTGGAAAGACGAATATGAATCTAAGAAATACGTATCGAGCAAAAATTTCATAGGACCAAATTCCATCACATTACAGTTAAAAAATATTGCGCCATTTGACAGTAATTCAAACGAGTCGAATATCAGAAAAGAATTTGTAGTGACTGAAAAGGCTGATGGTGAACGCCATTTGATGTTTATATCCGCGGAAGGTAAGATTTATCTTATCAATACAAATATGGATGTTATATTTACTGGTGCCAAAACCATTCATAAAGAATGCTTCAATACTATATTGGATGGCGAATTGATTGCCCATGATAAAAACGGCAATTTTATTAATTTGTATGCGGCCTTTGATATTTATTATGTAAAAAACCAAGACATACGTTCGTACACCTTTATGTTGTTGGAAAATGAAAAGGATATATATAAATCTAGATATCAAGTATTAAAGTATATTGAATATAATTTGAAACCAATGTCCATCATGGATACTAGTAGAAAAGACGAAAAAACGATTAAAGATATGGTAGAAAAGTACAAGACAGCGCAAGAATTTATGTCACCTATCCGTTTTTCTGTAAAGGAATTCTTTCCAAATAATAGTAATCAAACTATATTTGAAGGATGTAATACCATTTTACAAAAAGTGCGTCAAGATAGATTCGAATATATCACAGATGGTTTGATATTTACCCACGCGTTTTATGGGGTAGGTGCAAACGCCATTGGCAAAGCAGGGCCGAAAACTAAAATTACTTGGGAACAATCTTTCAAATGGAAACCACCACAATATAACACGATTGATTTCTTAGTGACTACTATGAAGGGACCCAATGGCGAGGATACCATTAAATCATATTTTGAAGACGGATTGAATAACGACGCATCTGTTCAACATAACGAATATAAAATGATTGAACTGCGATGCGGATTTAAAGAATCTAAAGATGGATATATAAATCCATTTCAAGATGTCATTGACGACCGCATTCCTGAATTTACCCATCGTTATGAAGACAAACAAGACAACGATTATATGCCGAAACGGTTTTATCCTACGGAACCATACGACCCTAATGCTGGTTTATGTAATATAATGTTACGCATAGATGGTTCTGGTGGGAAAAAAATGTTTTCCGAAGAAAATGAAGTTTTTGAAGACAATACCATTGTCGAATTCAGATATGATTTGGAGAAAGAGGACGGCTGGAAATGGATACCATTGCGTGTGCGTCATGATAAAACTGCTAAAATGAGGCGAGGTGAAAAAGAATACGGTAATGCATATAAGGTGTGTAATGAAAACTGGAAATCAATTCACCCCAGTGGAAGAATAAACGAAGATATGTTATGCACTGGGTTAAACATACCTAGTATATCGGTGAGTGAAGATGTGTATTACAACACTCCAGCTGGAAAATTTAAAACAGAAGCCATGAAAAATTTCCATAATTTGTATGTAAAAAAATCCTTGATTGTGGGTGTATCTAAACAAGGCGACACTTTAATAGATTTTGCATGTGGTAAAGCAGGAGACCTTCCTAAATGGATTAGTGCAAAATTATCATTTGTATTTGGTATTGATATTTCGAAGGATAACTTGGAAAATCGTTTGGATGGTGCGTGTGCCAGATTCTTAAATATGAAGAAATCCAACAAGAATGTGCCCTATGCTTTATTTGTAAATGGAAACAGTGCATTTAATATTAAAGATGGTAGTGCCATGTTAAACGATAAAGCGAAACAAATTACTTCTGCGGTATTCGGTAGAGGTCCCAAGGAAGCGGAAAAAATTGGCAAAGGCGTATCTAGACAATATGGTAAAGGGGCTGACGGATTTAATGTATCGTCTTGTCAATTTGCGATTCACTATTTCTTTGAAAATCCAGATACATTAAGAGGTTTTATGAAAAACATTGTTGAATGCACTAAACATAACGGATACTTTATTGGCACGTGTTATGATGGTAAATTGGTGTTTCATGAACTTAAAAAAACCAAAACAGGGGATTCGGTGAAAATTGTGGAAGGTGGTAGAAAAATATGGGAAATCACAAAGGGTTATGGAGGCGAAACCTTTGCAGATGACTCCAGTTCCATTGGTTATAGAATTGATGTATATCAAGAGTCTATCAATCAAACTATATCGGAATATTTGGTGAATTTCGATTATTTGAATCGTGTAATGAGTGCTTATGGTTTTGAATTAATCACTCGCGAAGAGGCAAAAGATATGGGACTACCTGAGGGTTCTGGTTTATTTAGTGAATTGTTCTTGCACATGATGGATGAAATTGCTAAAAACAAGTTTAAAGCAAAGGAATACGACCAAGCTCCTTATATGACTGAGCCTGAAAAGAAAATTTCATTCTTGAATCGTTATTTTGTTTATAAAAAAATAAGAACGGTGAATACCGAAAATGTAGAACTGGAATTAGGCGAATATGAAGAAACCGCTGCATTACGAAACGCTGAAGATACGAAACATGCGCAAAAAGTAGCGGTAGAAGAAGTGAAACGTTTAAAACCTAAAGTGCGCAAATTGAGTAAAAAGATTTTATTGGCAGAGTCGGTTGATACAAATGCAACGGACTTACCAACCACCAACAAAGAAAAACCAACCACCAACAAAGAAAAACCAACCACCAACAAAGAAAAACCAACCACCAACAAAGAAAAATCATCCAAAATCACCAAAAAAATAGTTATAGAAAGCGACGATGATGATGCATAAATAATATTTACAATTGGTTTATATTGTATTTGTTGTTTCACGGCGGTTGCTTTATTATCATAAAACTCGTAACAAACTTAAATAAAAATTATTAGTATATAATAATAGTATATCTATGAATTATTATATATTACCAAAAATTAATAATACAGTTATTGTAAATCCTATAGATAGCAGCAATAACAAATTACATTCGTATCCATATATATCACAAAGTTTATTAAAATATTATACGGAATCAAATAAACAAATTAAAAGTATTTGTGAAAACGATACTGACAATAATCTATCCTATGAAGACCTAATTAAAATCGTAAATCCATATGAATATATTTTTTCAAAAGTTCCTGGTTCAAAATTTTCAGTGAGTAAACTGAAACCAAAAACGAATTTATTTTATGATTTTTTAGAAATATGTTCCATTGTGAATATTTTTGAATCATATAAATTACAAACCATAAAAACACTACATCTAACGCATAATCATACTGATACGATAGAATGTTTTGAAATGTTGCGCGAAGATTACACTGACGAAATAACCTATTATAACGAAATAAATGATAGTATAATTAAACTAATTGGCGACCAAAAATACAATTTTTTATTTTTTGAAACAAAGAAGGGTGAATTGAATCAATATATATATTCTTTTATTGAGGTTTTAATGATTATTTTAAGAAATCAAGCAAATAAAGGGAGCTGTATAATTAAAATAAGCGACGTTTTTCATAAGCCAATCGTAGATATTTTATATGTATTATCATCATTATACGAAAGAATAATTATTTTAAAACCAAATACGAATAATATAACAACGTTCGAAAAATATATTGTTTGTAAAAATTTCAAGACTAGAGAAAAAAACGCCAATTTCAAGTTAAATTATATTCGGTTGTTTGTTTTTTTAAAAAAATTAGAAGGGAAACGAATAGTGTCTCTATTAGACCATGAAATTCCGTATTATTATTTGTTAAAAATCGACGATATGAATATTATATCTGGTCAGCAACAATTAGAATCATTGGATTTAATAATGAATATATTAAAAAATAAAAATAAAGAAGAAAAAATAGAAACCATAAAAAAAACAAATATTCATAAATCGGTGTCATGGTGTGAAAAACATAAAATACCTTGTAACAAATTTACCGAAAAAACAAATATATTTTTACCAATTAACAAAGAAACAAAATTAATTGACTTTGGTGGAGAAGTAGTGATAGAAATGGAAACGGAAACAGAAATGGAAACGGAAACAGAAATGGAAACGGAAACAGAAATGGAAACGGAAACAGAAATGGAAACAGAAACGGACACAGTAATAGATTCAGAAACCGAATATAGGTTGCTCTAAATCGTTCTAGACGATGTATTATATGTATTTGGTGATTGTGAAAAATGATTTGAACTGAAAATGGTGCCAGGAAAATAACGATATGGACTTGGCTGGGAAGCAGGAACTTGATATTCTGGCAATCTTTTGTAATAACACAATTTTTTGTTTTGATATTGAAATACCGTTGGTGTATTGCAACCAGGCACTTTATTTTTTGTTAAATTTGAAATATTCGGTGAAACACCCGCATAAAGTTGGTTGGCACTCACCAATTGCGGACCAGTATTGTTGTAGTTTTGAATTGAAGCCGCATTGGTGGAAATGGTGTCCACATTCAATTTCAGATTTCTAGTAGAACTATCCACCGCACCCTGTTTTGCATATTGATAGTTGTTTGGTTTATACACTACCAGTTGACATCCTGCTGGATTAGATGGTCCAGTGAGAGGCATTCCCCAATATGGATTACCAATAAAATCTGTAAATACTTTAAGCGCGGCGGTTTTTTTACCATCAGGCAAACTATTTAACCAGTCAAAAAACCCTTTGATGGAATTAATGCCCAAATGATTGAAAGTATACACCTCTGTTGGTGTTAAAATAGCGGCGTTTACCATGATGGCTAACATTTGTTCAATCAGTACATTTTCAGTGGCATCGTAAATTTGCGCGTTTGGCTGGCAATTGGCCAAATAAGTATTTGCCAGTGCGAGTGGACTGCCTGGTGTCGGACCATTGTTTCCGTCTACAGAGATGTAGTAAGGATTTGCGTTATACACGGATGCGTCCAAGTTTGTTCTATAGGATAAGAAATTAAACGCTTTTTGGTCATACGTTTTGCATCTATTTTGTAAATATTGTTTGGAGCTGGTATAATAGTTCTTTTTAAGGTTTGTGCTGGCGTAAATGGCTCGTCTTTTAGCCTTGTATTCTTCATTACAGCACAAGATAGAATTGGTTGTATTTGGTTCTGGATTTTCGGTTAAATACGCCTTATTCGGATAATAACTAGATACGATGCCAATCCCTTCGCAAGTCTTACAATCAGAATTCAAGGCAGAGACACCATCTACTTCGGTGGGTTGATTTATTTTAACGGTAAATGCACCTGGTTTATCTTGCATATCATTTAACAAACCAGAGCCTCCAAAACCTCCGCCTAATGATGTTCCTTTACTGGACCTAACAAATCTGTTTATATTGTAATTAATTAAAGCCGCTTCGTTGATATCTAGCGTAATATTGTTGTTATATGGGTCTTTCCCAATGAGGTCGTTTGCCTCAATGGGTGTTGGTGGTATAACTCTACCTTTTCTAAAATGTTTAATAGGTCTGGGTAAACCAAAACCAGTCGGAAATACGTTTCCTGGGTCATTGTTTGTTAAAGGACGAATATGTCCTGATGCTATTCCTACAGGATTACTATTTATACCAGTTCCTTTCCATGAAATATATTGTTTATTTGAATAAGTGCTTCTATGATTATATCCTGAAGCTGGCTTTGAATTCATTCCTAATGGGTAAACGGCTGTTGACATTTATATTATTATAGAAGAAAATAAAACTATAATAATATTATAATATAATAATAATGCCATTATTGATAAATATATTGATACTCTTTTTTATTATATTAATTGGTTATCAAATAATTTTAGCAAATCATGTTATAGAAGGATTAGAGAATAATACCAGTTCCACTAGCACGAACAATACAAGTTATAATCCATATAATATGAATAATCCAGATAATGCACTGATTTTGGCACAACAAAATGCAGGAAATATTGATTATTTAAAACAAAGGTTAGATGCGGTTCAAGGTATGTTTCAACAAGTGCAAGATTTAAGTGGTAACGTTGTCGCTTTACAAGACCAAGTCAATGGGTTAGTGAGTGCTCAACAAGAGTATGCGAATCAAATGACTGGAGGAACTGCACCTGAGATTACTGGTGCTACGACGACCGACGAAACATGATAATATGTAGACAATTTGGCCAAGATATATAGAATATTATATTTATTTACAAAAATAAATATATTTATATAGTTTAACTACCATGTCCAATGTATTTCAACAAGTATTAACAGATGCTGAAGGAGTCCAAGAAAAATTACTCGGCCCTACATATCCATATTACAAAAATATTAAAACACCTACTCAAATTGGTATGAGTGATAAAGGAACTATCCAACAAATGGGCAAAGATATAGACGGATTAATTCAGTATGTTGAATTACTAGTGCAAGGAAAAAGTAAAGCATCTGCTACTGGAGGACCTTTAGGGAATAAGTTTTTTTTGAAAACTGGTGCAAAATGCGCGGCAAAAGATAAGTGTAAAGATAAAAAGGACCCATCTACTTGCAAACAAGTGGATAGATATATTTATGTTAATAATGTTCCTCAAGGAAATATTCCGTTTATTTCATCTGGTTTAGGTGTAAATTTTTCTGAATTAAAAGGGTTAATACCAGGTGCTATGGGTAATTTAAATGTTTTAAATCCATTCGCCATTACTAGAGCATTTTTATCTGGGTCTACGCCGCCTTGTCAAGAAATCACAATGCAAACCATTAATTCTAAAAATAATAAATCTTCTGAAACACATTATGTCACGTTGGCAGATATTTACAGTATCGACCCATGCTCTTTTCCAAAAAAGAAAAATCCGATTACCAAGAGCAAATGTCAGGAGGCATTTCTAAATGGAGACGAGGAAGTTATCAGTAAAGAAGATAGCCCAGTCATGTCAGATGACCCATTGGCTCAATTGTATTTGGCTAGTTTGGCAGGAGTCGGAATTTATATTTTATATCGTTTTATGGAGAAATCGCGATAATAACTTGTATTCTATAATTTATACAAGTTATACAAGTTATACATGAGTTGCTTATTTTCTATGTCTACAAGATTTGGAATTGCATCTATTACATCTATTACATTTCGTGCGTCTTCTTTTGGTTCTACCTCCCACCCAATGATGTGGTTGTGCGGATTTTATACCTGAAATTGGTGAAGCAGATGCAGCCAAACCTGTTAGCATTGTATTTGAACTATACCCACCACGCATTTTCCTAGTTTTGCGTTTTTTTCCTCCAGTTGCAGAAGAAGGATACATGGGGGTTGATGTATCTGGTATAACAGTGGATGGTGCAGTAGAAGTTGGTGTACTAAGCGATGGTGTTGTAGCAGAAGAATATGCGTTAGACGCAGATGAGTAGGCACTAGACGCGGCATTTTTTGTTTTATCCCACATGCTAGATGCGCCTTGCGATACAGAATTCCACCCACTTGAAATGCTATTTGATAATGAATCTAAAAATCCTCCTCTCATTCTTCGACTTTTATTGCTATTTCTTTTTGGCATTATATAATATACTAAAAGAAATTAATAATATTTTCAAAATGTACAAAGGCCTAAATGTTACGAATAAGGTATTAGGCTTTATTTACAAATTTTTTGTAAAGGTAAAAAGCACCTAAAGCACCTAATATTTCTACAATAATATAAGGAAGTAAATCCGATTTGGATACTTTTCCAGCTGCATAGAGAGAAATAGCAACGGCAGGGTTATACGCACCGCCAGAAATAGGACCGCCTAATAAAGCTGCAATCGCTAAAGCAGCGCCGATAGCAGCCCAGTGTCCTGTAGAAAAAACAACAAACATTAAGAACATGGTTCCTAAAAATTCAACTAAATATTTGTTCATTTATATAAAAACGTGATAAAATATTTCATATGCAAATAAAGCAAAATGTATAATTAATTTATAATCATACATTTTTACTAATACAAAAAATAACTAAATACCAAATGGTAAATCATCGTGTGCGATTAAATATAAGTCCATGGGTTTACGTAACGTTGTGGACCAATAGCATTTAGTAAAAAGTTAATATATTGTTCACCTTGGCCGCGTCTTTTCATCCAAGCGTAAATTCTACCTTGAGAGCCATTTTTAGTGCGAGGCGAGCTAATAAGTAAGGCAGGACCAGTTCTACCGTAACTGCCAAGACCGTATGTAGGAGTTAAAACAGGGTATGACATATTATAATAATACTAAATATTATTTTTTTTTCATGTTTTTTGATGGGTTATTTTACTTTTTTGACCTTTTGCTTTTCGTTTTATTGCATTATTATTTATTGCATTATTAGTTATCGCATTAGTATTTATTGCATTATTATTTATTGTATTATTATTTATTGCCTAATAATTTTGACGCACAATTGACCCCCAAGCGCACACTTGTCCATTCGTTAAACTGGTATTATATATAGACCCCTTCTTTTTTGGTGCTACACATCCGCCAGAACGAGCTCTTCTTAACGTGCTTCTCGTTCCACTAGGATAATAACTTTTGGTGCCAGTAGGTGCAGCATTGGGTAAATTTACTTTATAAGCACTTTGCCCAACCGCGTTACTTTTACGCACATTTACGTACAAGGAGGATGGCACTGGAGGAATATAATTGGTGTGAGATGATACAGGAACGGTTCTTTGTGAAGAAGCAATTTTAAAACCTAAAGGGGCGGAGGCTTTTCCTAAAGCTATTTGTTGTTGTAGGGCTTGATTATTTACGGATGTCCTTAAATATTGATGGCGTGCGTTAGTGTTCATTTGTGCGTCCACTGGGGTTTGCATAGAGTAGAATTGTGGTGGGGTGGGTCGAATGCCGCTTAATATACCATAACTATGGTAAGGAATTTGCGCAGGTGTTTGATTGGTGCTTAAAGGTCCAGTGATAGGGGCATTTACATAATTGTTATAAGACATAGAACCTATATTTGTTGAAACAGCATACGGAGTTGTCATAATAAAATATAATAATATTATATTATCATTTAACTTTCACATAATTTGGCGTGCCACAAAATAAACAGTTTTGGGTTGGAGCCGTTTGAGTTGTGTTGTTGCGTTTACATTTGCAGCATTTGAATATAGATGGTAGCTGACAAATTTTATGACTATTGAATTCCGTTTTTTGATACAAGATTTGTTTGCGTTTATCCTTTTCCATATATAGGCGTTACATGATTTTATCCAAAAAGGGGAACTTCAGCGAAGCACCCTTGGTTTCCTAAAGGTGGATATGGTTTTGGCTCTTACTTCGTTATAACTTTTTCCTAAAAGTGGATTTGGCTCCGCAACGGCTTAAGCTTCGCGGAAGTCCCTTTGGACCTTTCCCAAAGGTGGATTGGAATTAGTATCGTCGGATTGCCTTTTGTGCGACTTGTGACGAAAAAGAATCATCGCCTCCAAAGGAGAAATCATTATAATTTTTAACAACAGCGCGTTGTTTCAAATAAGTAATGTAATCAGAGCTGTCGTAAACGTATTTGACATTGCATGCGGCAGCAGGAACGTTTTTTATCAATTGCAGACTATTATAGGCCGCGGATGGAACACAACTAGATTGCACAGAACCAAAGTGTTGTCTTAAACCTTTCAATCCAGGTCTACTTTGAAATGATTGACAACTACCCCCACAAGAATAATTTTCGCGACTTAATAAATCACCTGCGTTATTCACCGCGCGGAAAGGAGTAGTGATACTTTGCTTCAAATCATTTACTCTTAATTGTCTTCTGTAATTGGTGTTCCAGGCATTCTTTAAGGTGAAACGAATGTGTTCGTATTCTGGGTATCGTTTATCGGTTAATTGAGTTGTTTGTGGCATCCATCCTTGAATGGCACCTCCTGCATTTTTTAAATTTTTGGCAAAAATACTGAAAGCCGTATTACTTCCATTAATGGGGCTAGTATATCCAACAGACATTTATATAATACTATAGTAAAAAAGTTTTCGAAAAATGAATAACTTACTCTAAACTTCCTATCTAGAAAAACGAAAAATATTTGGTTAATATATAAATGTTTAACTTTTTAATGTTACTCAGCGCCATTGTATTGATTTCCATTGATTTCGTCTATTTGAATGTCATGAAAGGATATTTAGACAATCAACTTAAAAGCGTTCAAGGGAGTGCAGTTAAATTTAATTATTTAGGGGCGGCCCTTTGTTATGTATTTTTGATAGTAGGTCTCAATTATTTCATCATTAAACCCAAGAAGAGCGTAAGTGATGCGTTTTTATTAGGTATTGTGATTTATGGTGTGTATGAAACCACGAATTATGCTACTTTCAAAAATTGGTCATTGCTCACTGTAATCATAGACACTTTATGGGGTGGTTTATTATTTGCAGCGACAACTTATATTGTCAACCTTTTCCACCTTATCCACTTTTAGAAAAAGTGGAGCAAAACATATTCACTACGTAGTAGAAAAGGTGCTTCACTGAAGGTTGTAACGAAGTAAGAACCAAATCCACTTTTGAAAAAGTGGAGCAAAACATATTCACTACGTAGTAGAAAAGGTGCTTCACTGAAGGTTGTAACGAAGTAAGAACCGAAATTATAATTATTGAATAAAATGATTATAATTTTTTAATGTATTTTATGTATTTTATGTATTTTATGTATTTGGCTCCACCTTTTCTAAAGGTGGATTAAAGGTGGATTAACGGCGAAGTCTTTGTTCACGGTCGCATTTGTTAAACAATGCAATCATTTTGCCGTGATGTGCTGCGTCAACATTCTTCAAGATGCGATACAACTTGGCTACCTTGTGTTCTGGATGTAATGTTTCTACAATTAAATTATTGACTTGCATTTTTTCGTGCTCTGCCAATAATACGTTGTATAATACTTGTCCGTTGTATGGCACAAGGGTAATATTGCAATCGTCTACCAAATGTTTTGCCTTGACCATTTGGCCTTGGCAGAACACTTTGTGGTTTTGACTGATGAATGTGGTTTTTTCTGGGTATAAATGGCCTAAAGCGTGTTTGGCAATGCGAACCAAGTTCTTATCATAGGCAACAGTCTTGGTAATAGCGACGATTTTCTTGTTGCGAATGGTGTGAACAGCAGGGTCGATTTCCTCAATATTTACATAACCGCAGTTGGTTAACACTGGTGTCTTGGCAGGGAAACAAACGTTACTGGTTGGTGTTGGGGTAGTGTTGTCGTCAACGATAATTTGCATATTATATCCGTTAACTTCTGATGTTACAGTAACAGAACTACTATTAGAACCTGTATGATTAATAGTAATCGATGCTCCAGATGCTATAGTTGGATAAGATGAAATAGCTGTTAATACATTATTAAAACCAGCTGTTAAATCACTTGAAATATTGATAATCAAAGAGCCATTTAATGTTAATGATTTAACGGTGTTACAACTCAAATTTGTGCCAGTATACTCTAATACTAATGTTGCACCAGCATTAATAGTGACATCACTATTTGTAAGTGATACGCCATCTTGCAATGTGAGTGTCGAACCTGAATTAACCGTTGTTGGGCCATTATAGTCATAGGTGTTTCCTGATACCAATGTGACATTAGCAATAGTGCTGCTGTCACCAAGAATAATATCTGAATCTGGGTCTGAACCTGTAATGTTAGAATCTACCTCAATTTCTCCGTTGAATTGTATTTTGGTTCCGTTTTTGACTGCACCTCCTGCAATAGTAAGAAGACCTGAACCTTCGTTTGCGACTATATTGACAAAACCATTAGTAAGGGCTTCAATTGGAATAGATACTGTTTGACTAGTAGATGAATCCATTACGAATTTGGCATCATAATTTGTTAAGCTTGAACCTATTTTGAGAGTACCTGTGCCTAATGCGGCAGCGCTGGTCGCTTTTAATGTACCTTCATACACTTGCATAACTCCTGAAAATGAAGAATTGTCGCCAGAAAGAGTTAACATGCCTAAACCTGTTTTTCCTAATGTGCCTGCTCCGGATAATATGCCTGCAAATGTGCCTTCACTTGTATTTAAGGTCTGGCCACTGCCAAGCGATACGGATGCAGAAGATGAACCATTGAATGTTATAACAACAGCGCTTCCGTTGTTAAGATTCATAGTAAAACCACCTGCTGTAGAATCGACAGTTGCACTTCCACTGCTGACAGCTACAGTACCACCAGTCAGGGCGTTAAGTGAACCATTATCAGGTACATTCATTGTGCCGCTAGCAAAGTCCATGCCTTCGTCATAGGTTGTCAACATGATTGGTAAACCTACGAAAGGGTAATTACTATAAGCATGTTCAAGAGGACTAGGATTTTCGGTAATCTCACTCCATCCAGCAGCACTCTCGGCATAATAAAGGAGTGCACCTGCCGCAATATTTTGAAATCTAGCGTTATAAAACAAATTTATGTAACCATTCGCGTTGCCACTTGCGTGTAATGTTGTATCATAATCACATAAGAAAATTGCACTACTTAATTGGCTGCAACCGAAAAAACCCATGTACCCAATCGATGTGACATTGGCACCGATAGTCACGGATGTCAATGAAGTCATATCTTGAAATGGGCCAGAATTACCATCCGCCATGCCTGGTATAGATGTAATTGAGAGGGATACACCGCCAATGGATATAGTCGCTGGTATAACCGCATTGGTTATATTTCGGAAACTTTTTACAGGAACTGCATTGTTATCACCTATTTTTTGATAGACGACTTTGTCTTGTATAATATACGTGTTATTACTAGGAAGATTGAATATAGACAAGTTTGGAAAAAAAGATAAAATTGCAAATTGTGTAAAATTAGCGGCCACGTTGACGGTTGTTACTGCATTACATCCGTCAAACGCGGCCCAACCAATAGTGGCAACCGACGCGCCGAGGGTCAATGATGTTATACCTCCACACGAGTAAAATGCCATCATGTCAATCGCTGTCACGGAATCTGGGATTATTACTGATAACAAGCTACCGCATCCAGCAAACGCAGTACTAGGAATGGATGTGACACTTGGTCCGATAGGCGCGCTTGCTAAACTGCTGCAGTTATTAAAAGCCGACATACCAAGAGATAAGACTCCTTGTGCTCCAATCACTGTTACTAAATTTCCACAACTTTCAAATGCACTCATGCCAATAGATGTCACGGATGATGGAATGGTTACGGTAGTTAATTGGGTGCAATTATGAAATGCGGAGTTTGGTATAGATGTAATTGGGATGGATGATACACCGCCAATGGATATATCCGCTGGTATAACTACATTTGTTATACTTCGGAAACTTTTTACAGGAACTGCATTGTTATCATCTATTTTTTCATAGAAGACGTTGTCTAGTAAAACGTACCTGTTATTACTAGGAAGATTGAATGTAGTCAAGTTTGGAAATGAAGATAAAATTCCCATATTTGTAAAATTAGCGGCCACGTTGACGGTTGTTACTGCATTACATCCGTCAAACGCGGCATGACCAATATTGGCAACCGACTCGCCGAGGGTCAATGATGTTATACCTCCACACGAGAAAAATGCGAACCCATTAATCTGTGTCACGGAATTTGGAATTGTTACTGATAACAAGCTACCGCACCCAGCAAACGCATTCTGATCTAAGTATGTGACACTTGGTCCGATAGGTGCGCTTGCTAAACTGCTACAGTTATTAAAAGCCGACATACCAAGAGATAAGACTCCTTGTGCTCCAATCACTGTTACTAAATTTCCACAACTTTCAAATGCACTCATGCCAATAGATGTCACGGATGGTGGAATGTTTACGGATAGTAGAGAAGAAGCACCATTAAAAGCGCCTACAATACTAACTACATCATATGTATTTCCACCACTGGATACTTGAGATGGGATAACAACTTCTGTGGTGGTAAAACTCTCAATTTTTCCTGATACAGTGGCTTGTCCTGCTGCAGGAGAGTCAAGAGTGTAAACAACTCCTTGTGAGTCGGCATTGTTGGCGTCTAAAGCAGAAGCCGAAATTGGAACATTCACTGTAAATGTATATGTTCTGTTTACAGTACCATTCGATGAAGTAACTAGTACCGTTATAGTGTTAGCACCACTTGATAGACCAGATAAAGCTATCGTTTGTATACCTGTATATGATGATGATGGTGTTGATGAGCCGATAGCAACTGTATACGTTGCCCCTGCAGATACAACTGGAACAGTTGCAGGTAGTGTAACTGGTGTAATAGTAATGTCAATTGCATTGCTTGTTACAGATATGCTACCATTATCAGAAATCGGTGTATTATTGATTTTAAAAGTAGCGTTAGCATTCGCTGCAGGTAATATAGGAGCTGCAGCTCTTGTTAAATTAAATTTATATGTTTGTGTGCTACCATCACTACCAGTTACAGTTATAGTCGCAGACTGTGATACGCCAGATACTAGGCCACTAAAACCATCACTTGTAAACGATGCACCAGCTGATAAATCCTTAACTTGTACATCAGAACCGGTAGTAGTGCCTACAGTTAAAGTAGCTTTTGCACCAATTGTTGCTACATTAACACCAGTGGTAAATACATTTGCTGTATTTTGAGTTATTGTAGTTCGAAACTCAGGTGGAGCAGTAGGCTGAAAAACGATCGTCGCGTCGGTAAGGGACATTATAAAATATACCAATATTTTCTAAAATACAGAAAAAATAATCCTATCCACCTTTTCTAAAGGTGGAGCCAAATCCTCTTTTAGAAAAAGTGGAGCAAAAGTGGTAACGAAGCAAGAGTCAAAGCTTCGCTAAAAGATAGAACCTAAATAGTATCAAAATTATAATTATTGAATAAAATACTTATAATTTTAATGGATTTATATGTTTGGCTCCACCTTCAGCGAAGCACCCTTGGTTTCTAAAAGTGGATAATGTTTTGCTCCACTTTTCCTAAAAGTGGATTTCCGAAAGGTGGATAATGTTTTGCTCCACTTTTTTTAAAAGTGGATAATGTTTTGCTCCACTTTTCCTAAAAGTGGATAATGGTATCCTTTTGCAATCGTTCGGAGAATTCCAACAGCTTATCTTTGTTTTCTTCTAGAATTTCTTTTGCTGTTGCATAAGCTTCTTTCACTAAATCGAGACTTTCCTTATCCATAAGTAACCTCGTATGGTCCGAATACTTATCTCCCATTGCTAAACTTCTCCCTAAAAATGGATTTCCATCATCCCCCACATCTTCATTGTAAAACACCTCTAAACGGTCCCCCATACCAAAATTACCAATCATACGTTTTGCTAAACTATTGGCCTGTTTTAAATCTTGGATGGCACCCATTGATACATATTCGTTACCATAATAAATCGCCTCTGCCGCCTTACCACCCATCGCCACAATGAGACGTTTTTTAAGTACATCCTTGGTATACAATCCGCCCTCTTTGATTTCTGATTTTTCGGTGAAAAGAGTATACCCACCAGCCCCATTGTAGGTGGGTTGTATGGAAGCCTTTTTAAATTCAAAATATTCACTAAAATGTAGCACTAATAAGGAGTGTCCGCTTTCATGCAGGGCCACGCGAAGCCTCGTAGCAGGTGCTACTTTCGCATTTGTCTTGATTAGGCCCACGATGGATTTTTCAAACGCGTCAAACACATATTTTTCCTGGATAACCGTGTGATTATTACGCGCAGAAAGAATAGCGGCTTCGTTAATAAGATTTTTCAATTGCGCTCCAGAAAATCCATCGGCTAAATCCGCAATCGCCGAAATATCAAATGCTTTGTCTTCTTCTAAAAACATGTCTTGTAAATAATAACTCAAAATTTTTTCTCTCGATTCCTTGTCAGGAAGAGCCACACGAATCAGACGGTCAAATCTTCCTGGTCGCAGCAATGCTTGGTCTAACACATCTTTACGATTGGTCGCCGCCATCACCACAATATCGTCGTTGTTATTAAATCCGTCCATTTCATATAATAATTGATTTAATGTTTGTTCACGTTCGTCGTTGGCCATATTGATTCCAGCCCCACGTTGTCGACCAACTGCATCAATTTCGTCAATAAAAATAATACAAGGTGTGTTGGCGCGAGCATTCGTAAAGAGCTCTCTCACTCTAGCGGCGCCCATCCCCACAAAGAGCTCTACAAATTCAGAACCAGAAATAGAAATAAATGTCGAGTTGGTTTCACCAGCAATCGCTTTCGCCAAAAGGGTTTTACCAGTGCCTGGGGGTCCGTCTAGCAAAATACCTTTGGGCATATCCGCGCCGATTTTCTTGTATCTCTCTTTGTTTTCAATATAAGAAATGACTTCTCGGCATTCTTCAATGACTTCTGGACTGCCAGCCCAACTTTTCAATGTCACGTTGGGTTTTATAAAGTCCATCTTTTTTTTGTTATTCCCCATGAGAGAAAAAGGATTGTTACTATTTCTTTGATTTCTCTGTGAAAGATTTGGATTTGGGTTGGACATGGTATCCATATTCCTAAAAGAAGAAACAAGTGATAATAAAAATAATAGCGGCAAAGCATAAGACCCTATCGTAAATACTTCGTTGATAACATTTTGTAAATTAAGGAAAAATTCTGGCGTGAAATTCGCAAAGTAAATGGGTATGTGCATGTCCGAGGATTTTTCAATTAAATTTGGTAAAACAACTGGATTAATATCGACCAAATGATAATGATTATATATGATATCTTCGGACGGTAATTCATTGTTGGTGTATGATGCCGCAGGTAAATTATCAATACTCACCAGCTGTTTATAATTTGTATCCACCAATATTTTAGAAATTTTGTTATTCAAAATATCATCTATTACATCGTTGTAGGTATCCTTGTCGAATACTCCTCTAAAATTCCGCACTAAGTTTAGGTCGACGGCATTAAAATCATTGGTAGCGGACTTTGTGAGAAGCGTTTTTTTTGTATTTGATATGCGTAAAGGCGTAAAACTGTGTATAAAATGAAATGATAATACAATGGGCATTAGGAAAACACAAAGTTTGTTCATTATACTATAGATAGAAAACAGTATATTTATATTGTAATCGCAAGTATAATACTTATATACAAGATATACATTATATGCAAGATATATAAAAAAATCGCACTATACTTTGTATCGATGATATTCTTATTGCATTTACTATTTTTATTGGTATGGTTAAAACATGGTGCCAGCTTCCAAGTAAATCCTTTGCGCATTTTACGCCAACTCTCATTCAATGACCCCCTAGCAGCAAAAATAAATGGATTGGACTGGATTAAAAATAAACAACATTTGTTGCAGGCGGTTCACCATAATAATAATGCCCCTAGTAAAGCCGAGCTGTTTTATTATGGCAGTTTTCCACGATTAGACGATGGTCCGAATATAAACGGTCATCTTACTTGGTATCCGATTGGTTTTGCTAAAAATTTCGGCATTAAACCAAAAAAAGTCACCATACGTGATACAAACTATGTGGTCTGGAAGGATAAAACCGCCTATTATGGAATTCGAGACGCTTGTAGTCACCAAGGTTCTTCGTTTATGTTGGGCGGAACATGTAAAAATACAATTACGTGTCCTTATCACGGATACATTTTTGACGGCACCAATGGCGAATTACTGCAAATACCCAAATTGCCACACGTGGAATCAGAGAGTCATAATATAGATTGTTTCAAAGTGGTAGAGAAAGGGGATGTGGTATATTTCAATACCATTCCAATCAGAAATGAAACCATGAAGGCACAAATAGATGAAACAAAAATATTTGTGGAACCAGAATATTACGATAAAGACCAAAGAGTCGTATATTTGAGCGAAGAATTCGAACATTATGCAAAATTTGTAAGTGTGAATAGTTTAGATATTTGTCACATTGGGTTTGTTCATACGTTCGGAAATAAAAAAAACCCCAACCCATTGCATAATTCAAAGGTTTTTAAAATGGATGACACCGAAAATCATTATAAAATCATTTACGAGTATATGGCTGGAGAGGATTCACTCGTCAACAAAATTTACAATTTTGACAATATTACAGTGGAAAATGAATACGTATTACCACATTCTACCGTGGCAAGAGTGAAGTTCGGCAATTTAACGTCGACGATAATAACACATGCATTGCCAGTTTCCAAATTTAAAACAATATTGTTTGTGAAAGCGTATCGCAGCTATTGGAGTTTTGATTTGAATAATACCAAAAACCATAATATATTTTATCCAATTATGCATTTCATTAATCAAATTGGAGACCAAATAACTCACAATACAATGTATTCCACATTGAAACAGGACAAGGCAATTGTGGATAATATAGATAAAACCGATTACGTATCTATGCATGGGAAGTTCAGTATTGTATATGATATGTTTTCCAATCACTACAAAAATAATTACAAAAAATTCTATGAAGACCACTTCCACCTTTAGGAAAGGTGGAGCCAAATCAACTTTTGAAAAAGTGGAGCAAAACCTTATCCATCTTTCACTACGTAGTAGAAAGGTCCAAAGGGACTTCCGCGAAGCTTAAGCCGTTGCGGAGCCAAATAATCCACCTTTTCTAAAGGTGGAATAACTTAAAGATTTCTATTTATTATTACTATTATTAAAACAATGAAACTATTTCAAATACTCATAATATTCTTAAATTTAATGAATGTGAATGCTTTGCTGAATGTCATTCCACATAACAGCAAACACAAATTAAACATTGAGAAAAACACGCGATTTTTTAAGAATGTTGTTCTTTTTGAACATGAAAAAAAAATCGATATGTCCATAACTCCTAATATAAACAACAAAAACAATAAAAACAATAACAATAACAGCTCTCCTACTAAGCTGCAAAGTTTTTTAAAATTAATGAGGGTTAAAAGTATACCACCTACTTTTTTACTTTGTTTTTCAGGAGGGTGGATAATGAATCCGAGTCTACCTATTTTAATGAAATCGATACCCTTTATGGTATCCATTATAAATACACTTTTGATAACGTCTGCTAGTATGGTAATCAACGATATTTATGATATTGAAATAGACCGCATCAATAGCCCACATAGACCTCTGGTAAATGGTGCAGTAACCATAAAGGAAGCTTGTTTATTGACATTACTATTGTTAGGTGGGACAGAATATTTAACATTTCGGTTCTTACCATTTAATTTGCAAATGATTATTCAACTGGCCATTGTTCAAGTATTGATATACACCCCTATTTTGAAACGTGTTTTTTTTATAAAAAATATATCGTGTGCAGGTCTAATATCTTTTTCCATATTTTTTAACGGACTTGCTTCTACAGGGAATACCTTATTATATACGAATAAAAATTTTGGCTTGCTAGCAATAGCATTAAGTTTCATTTTCTTTGGTTCGTTGTCAAATGAATTAATACTAGATATGCGCGACATAGAAGGCGATAACAATAATAATATTGTAACGATACCTACACTTTTTGGAAATGATTTCTCGTGGTTACTCGTATATACCATCAATAATTATAATATAATATCAAATTCATTGTCTATGGCGTATTTGTATAACAGTCCAATTATCGGTTCGGTAATAGTCGTCATATTAAGTCCCTTGTTACTGAATTTGTTCAAGGTTAAACGAGATAAATATTCATTAGAATCTTTAAAGTATTACACGCAGAAATCGAATTATCCGCTTTTGGCACTCATCACTTATTTATGTGGATTAGCTTATTTTTTTAGATAATATTTGTGTGCCACACCAGAGAACATGTATATAAAAATTAAAAAAAATATTTTATTACAATTTTACCATAAAATATTTTTTATAAAAGTGAATAAGGTTTGGCTCTTACTTCGTTACAACTTTTCCACTACGTAGTGAAAAGCGGATAAGATTTGGCTCTTACTTCGTTATAACTTTTCTAAATATGTTTGGCTCCACCTTTCTTAAAGGTGGATAGGATTAGTGTTCAGTCATAATACGAGGTGCTATATTCATTGTGTTTAGTTTTTGGAACAATAGTTTACAAGCATAAGGTATTTCTACATAGGAAAAGTCCACTCGATTATCACAGGTGCGACAATGATGAATATGCATTTGGTCATTATATGACGCAATTAAACCGCATTTTTTACAAATATATACTGAATATTTATCTGACGCATCATACATGCGACCTCTAGTAAATCTAGAAGCTCCATGTGACACCATGCAATCACGCTCCATTTCGCCAAATCGGAGCCCTCCATCACGCGAGCGTCCTTCAGCTGGTTGTCGAGTCAAATTCACCATCGGACCAATCGAACGACTATGCGATTTATCGTTAACCATGTGCTTCAAACGTTGATAAAACACTGGACCCATAAATACGCTGCATTCATGCTGCTCGCCAGTTAAACCGTTATACAATAATTCGTTACCATGTGCTTCATATCCTAGTTTGAGAAGTTCTCCACAAATATCCGCCACATCGAATTCTCCAAAAGCGGTTCCATCGCCAAACAAGCCTAATTCAACTAATACCTTTCCAAGGACGGTTTCTTTCAATTGACCAATAGTCATACGAGATGGAATTGCATGCGGATTAATGATAATATCAGGTTTCAATCCATTACTCGTAAAAGGCATATCACATTCTGGAATAATATTTCCAACGGTGCCTTTTTGACCATGTCTCGAACTGAATTTATCGCCAATGACTGGTTTTCGCACAGTGCGGAGTCTTACTTTGGCGAAATTATATCCTTCCCCATTTCGGTCAATATAATTTTTATCGATATACGTCTCTTCAACGGTTTTATATATTTTACTCTGGTCTTCATATTTAATTACCTTTGTATGGTCATTACGGTTTTCCTTAATAGGCGTTACTTTGGAAATGATAATGTCGCGATTTTCTACTAGAACATTCTCAGGAATGACGCCTTTGGAATTTACTTTGTTATAATTTCCCATTTTCATTCCCTTTGTTTTCGTAGAATCTGGTTTGCATCGTATTTCTTCATCACCATTGATTTTCTGCTTGTCTTCATCTTTTTCCGTATGGTAAACGGTAACCAATGCCATTCCTCTATCTATGGACCCCTTATTGATTAACAAGGAGTCTTCTTGATTATAACCAGTATGAGTCATAATAGCAACGATGACCTGAGTTCCAGATGGTATTTTATTTAGCTGAATCATATTCATAATTCGTGTGTCTACGAGTGGACGCATTGGATAATTCAACACATAAGCGGTTTTATCCATACGGTTCTCATAATTGGTCACATAAACGCCCATGGCTTGCTTACCTTGTGCACAATTACTCGATAAGAAGTTGTTTCCTGCAATAAAACTGTGGTTTTCGGAGGCGACAGTAATGTCTGAAATCATGCGATTTTCCACCAACTCTATCGATTTCACTGGAATAAACAACATATTATTAAATAAAGTTACCTCCTTTAACCATTGTTCAATATTATTTTTACCTAAATTTTTCATGGAAATTTTTCTATGGTTTTTATAACTTCTAATAATATCCGAAACAACATTTGTTTTTATATTTAATTCATTGGCAATTTCTGTATTATTTTTTTGTTCATCATATAATTTTCTAACATGTTCTACTTGTTTTTTATGTTGTGCAAACAAATCGCGTTTAAATTTTAAATATTCAATCACCATAAAGGAATGATTGTTTTTTGTTGAACTATATCTATACCCAATATTATCGTAATAGGTAATCAAATTACTCTGTTTGTCTGAAATTTTATAAGAAACCTTTATTCGGTTGGTCTCTACCATCGTTTGTTTCATATCTGACACTTCCACATCGAATTCACGTATTAATTCGACGCATTGACTCATAAATTTATTCAATGTATTTACGAATTTCGGATGAATTTGTTGTGATGTTTCGGCGCACACAAAATTATATCCCTTGTCCATTTTATTCCATCTTATTTTACAACCGTCGCCACCTTGAAATCCACTTAGAAATTCACGTTTTATTAATTTATTACCATTCATTATCCAGCCTGGTATTTCCTTACGAGCAGTTTCCGTTTTTCTACCATAAGAAATGCCGAGCGCCAATAGTAAAGCAGGTAATATTCCATTATGTGTTACTGCATATGTGGTGTGTATGACTTTATTAAATTGTCTAGACGACTTGTTAAATTTACATTTGTTGAAACCACAATATTCCAAATCATTTTCAAAAGTTTTTACATCATCTTCTCTGCCAAAATCAAAACTGCATGCAGTAAATTTATTACCTTTTCGTTCATATATATTGATAGACCCATCTGCTAGAATAAAACCAAATATACGAGCCAATATAGGTAATTTATCATTGGTATTATGTAATGGTATGAAATCTATATTTTTTAATTCGGCAACGTATTTATCTACCAAATGTTCCGCAAATGCATGACTGCCAAAGAATGCTCTAAATTGCTCTTCAGATAGTATGACGTTACTTTCACCGTGACTGCTTTCACTTGTATTATTTTCTAGTTTATTTTGCTGATAAGGTAATACGCCTATTTTTGTTTCATTGATGGACATATTTCTGACTTCACACCAACCCTCCGTTGTCATAAATTTATGGTCTTCGGTAGCAATAATTTCTCGTCCACTTAAAGTGATGATTTTGTAAATTTTTTTATTCGTTTCTCTAACGTAATGATTGACTACTTTTGTATGCGTCATTGCCATTGTTTCTGGATGAAAACATACCACGTCATCGCCAATTTTAATATCTTTAATAGCGATTTTAGAGCCATTGCTGAGCAAAACGGTTTCGTTCAGGTCCAAACATTGATACGTATTTCTAGGAGATTGGTTATGTTCTGGAAATGGAATACACGATGCAAGCACTCCGAAAATAGTGGATGGGTGAATTTCACAGTGAGTATATTTATAAATATTGTCTGTTTTTGCTATAATGTCTTTGGGTTTCGTGGCAATTAAAGACCAACTTTGCTCCTCTGGGTCAATATATTCTATAACAGAGTCTGGTATTTTTGAACTCGTTAATAAATTATCCCATACAAACTCCGAGCTATTTAATTTGCTTATAATATCGTTCGTTAGCAAAATCGAGTTTTCTTTTACACGCAACAATGGTCGTGTAAGACGGCCTCCATCGTTGCACACACGTATTTCACGCAATTTGTAATCGAACGTAATCGATGTATAAATATTAATAATACCCTTGTATTTTTTATCCTTCAACATCAAATACAATTCTTGCGGCGAATCTGTAATACCCACCCAGGCACCATTAATAAACACCTTCACCTTTTCATACATGTCAACTGGTGTTACATCCACGTTATCAATATGCTTTATATTTGGCATGATATATTCATACAACGGCAATGAGTTTGAATAAATGGTAATATGTGTCATGTAACTCATATTTTTTACTATGCCAACGGATTGTCCTTCAGGAGTATTGTGTGTTGTCAGACCATCTGATAAACAAAATCTGCCACGTTTATCGTGAAGTTGCCAGCCAACATAAGGACCTACACCAGCGTTTGTCAAACTAAATTTACTACACATAAACGATTTGCTTCTTTGAATTAAGACTTCATTTTCTAGACAAGCCAATTTCTTACGAGGAAGAATGGTTGGTATTTCAAATATTCTATGTCCTGTAATTGTTAATTCTTTATAAGTACTAAACTTTTTCTCATTACTTTTAGTATCGGTCCATTGACTTCTTCCTTCTTTAACACCACACGAAAACCCAAGAGACATTGCTAATGTATAAGCATCGTCAATGATTCTATAATTAGCTGGTCCTTGACATATACGAATTTCGCGACCTTCTGCACGAACAGAACCATCTGTATCCACCAATCCAGCCAAAACCTTCAATCGTGTTTCTCTATCATTGGTAAGATACTCATTTGGAATGTGTTTATTTTTCAAAAGATTGTATTTTCGAAGATATTTTTTAAGAGGTGCTTCTTCTACTCTATTACAAAGTCCATCTGAATATGCTTCTTTATTTTTCTTTGAAACAATCGAGAAACTGTATCTTTTACCTTTTGTAATATGTGCTCCATTTTCTTCAGCCCATTTTTCCCAATAAGCAAGTGTCTCATGGTCTGTTTTATAATTCAAAGCAAACCCAGTTCCATCGCTAAGCCCATCGCCTAACCACATACCAAGCAAATAAGGGTCCATTTGAACTTCTTTTTTTGTCCAATGAATGCCTTCTACTTTGAAAAGAACCAGACTGTCTTTCGTTCTCTTGTTTAATTTTAAATAATTTTCAATGGTGATATCTAGTGTATCGTCGTCTTCAAATGTATTTATAAATTCTTCTGCTTCATTTAATGAGTTGAAATATTTTTCTTGAAATTTCATTTCTTCGCGATTCAGAAATTCTACAATATGTGTATATTTTCTATCTGTTCTATTTGAATTTCTAATAACTTTATGTCCACGTATTTTAAGGGTTAAAATATGATTATCTGTGACTCTATGTTTGAGGAAATTTGATTTGTCTGGAATCACGTCATACATATTTTTAAATCCCGCACAAGTAGTGCGAACTTTTGTTGGATTTCCTAGGTCATCAATAAGAACATCATCCACGACTATATCATGAGCTCGTTTCGTAGTACCATCCCACATCAAAATTGGTGTTTCTGGGTCAAAACATTCCGCAGGACATAAGAAGCCCCAACTAGTGTTGTGTAATTTACGTGGAGGAATTAATTTACCGCTTTTATCAGTAGGTGTGGATACTCTTCGCGCATGACTTAAACTAGAAACGTAATTCAAACGGTTCAATACTTGTGCCACTCCCACTTTATTTGAGTTGGTGTGTTTAATGCCGAAATCACCAGTGGATAAAGCACGTTTTATGCCGTTTTCAATGGTAGTTGATTTTATAATTTTGTATATGTTGGTCAAATTTATAATATTTTCATAATCGTCCGTTGATTTCCAAGAACCAGTGTTAATTTCGCGAATAATTTGCTTCTCCATATCTTTGACTAATTTATTGAAATAATTTCTATAAAGGTTATTGAGCAATGTTCCTGTCAAATCAATACGTTTGTTCAAATAAGAATCCCTGTCATCTTGTTTGATAATTTCAAAGGAAGCCAACAATAACTTATTCGCCATATATCCAAGGAAATAGATTTTTTGCTCCATATTATGACAATGTGGAAATAAATCATTGTTCAAAATTTCTAGTGTGAATTCATGCTTCTTTTTAATACCAGTTTCCTTATCCATATTGATTGGCGTATACATGACAAAACCAGTAATAAATCGAATACATTCTTCCTGTGTAATATATTTGTTAGCTTCAATAATAGATGCTTGTAACGCCTCCAACATTTCTTTATTTTTTTCATCAGCAATATTCAATAAGATTTTCTCACACACCTCTTTATCTGAAATAACACCTAGTGCACGAAATACAATAAATAACGGTATTGGTTGTTTTACACGAGGCAATTCAACACAAATAGCATTACCGAATCCATTGTTTTTGGAAGAAATCATCATATTAATTTGCTTCGGAGAAATGCATTTAAAATCAGGGACTGATTTGATTTCCGCTTTCCAAGTGTATTTGGTATCATTCTTGGAAATATTAAAGCAATAGACACGATTTTCTGCAGCACGCTCTTGTCCCAATACAGTCTTTTCAGAACCATTTATAATAAAATAGCCACCTGCATCATATTTGCATTCACCAGTTTGGGTATTTTCAAAATGTTTATATTGATTTAATACACAAATGTTGGATTTTAACATGATGGGCAATTTACCAATATGGACTTTTGGTAGTGTTTTATAAAAGGTTTGGACATTGTCTAGGTTTGGACCATTGCGAACCACGTATTTTATATTAATATCAACGGTGGTGGAAGAAGCATAAGTGAAATTTCTAAGCCTCGCTTCTTGGGGGAACATTAATTTAATGGCTCCGTTATTTTCGTGAATTTGTGGTCTATAAATATGAAAGTTTTCAAAAGTAATGAAAATTTCTAGGGAATGCTTTTTGGAAACAGGGTCGAAATCTTGCTCGGACGCAATATGCACTGGATTAAACATTTCTATTGTTTTGATAATCTGGTATCCAACGAAATTGTTATAAGATTCCAATTGATGTCGGACAAAGCGCTCCAAATGTTGTCCACGGAAATAAGATTCAATAATATTCCAAGGTGTTTCTATATATTGTTCATTTTCGATATCAAATAATTCTTCTTTATTAACATTCATTTTTTCCTCAGTCATTCTTTCTTCAGTCATTCTTTCTTCAGTCATTCTTTCTTCAGTCATTTTGAAATGAGAATCAGTGAGTTCGTAAGCGTTTTTATTTGATATCATTTTCGCTTATTTTTTATATCAATTTATTTTTAAATTGTTTTGATTTAGATTATTCTAATAATAAATTTTACAAGTAATCTCATTTGTCCACACGTTTATTACAAAGAAATTATTAGAATAAATAATAAAAATATAATATAAATATAAATATAATAGTAAAATATTAACTGGCATGTTATACACACGAAAAAGAAATCTTCTAGACCCTACTAGAATTAATAATTACAATAAATTTTTATGCACATTAGATAGTTCATGTTTGAATACAAAAGACCCTATGACGTTTCCGAATACTTTATCCGCTGACCCAAATCCGAACTCTTCTGATAATGAAACCAAAACTACGCTAGATAAAATGATTGAACAAATTACTCAAAAATATACGAAAAATTATCATTCCAGTAGTAATTTTACAGGGTTAAATGTAACGGATTCTTGCTGTATTAAAAATATTGACCCTAATAATTATCAAGACATCACGAGTCATAAAACAATACATATCAATGATATTATAAAAGCTATCAATAAAGACATACACACCAATGACATCAATAAAAATAGCAAACCATGTCTAACACCCATTAACATTGAACAACCTATTATTGCTCCACCAGAAATAAAAGAAACGATACATATTGATACTGAAATAAATGATATTACTGATATTTTGAAAATAATTGAAATGTATAAAGTAGACCCCACCATTAAATACAATATAAATATGAAGGCGTTGCACGATATTAAAAGTCCGTTAGAAGATTTAAATAAAATGGTTGGAATGAAGAATCTTAAAAATAATATTGTCGACCAAATCTTATATTTTGTGCAAGAATTACATAAAAATAAAAATACGAGTGGCGATTTTATGCATACAGTCATTTATGGTCCACCTGGAACTGGTAAGACGGAAATTGCGAAAATAATGGGTAGGATATATAGTAAAATTGGCGTATTATCAAAAGGTACCTTTAAAAAGGTAACGAGAAGTGATTTAATTGCTGGTTATTTAGGTCAGACGGCAATAAAAACAAGTGATGTTATCAAAGAAGCATTAGGAGGAGTTCTTTTTATAGACGAAGCTTATGCCTTGGGCAATTCAGAAAAAAAGGATAGTTTTGCCAAAGAATGTATTGATACATTATGTGAAGCGTTAAGTGACAACAAGGACAACTTGATGGTTATCATTGCTGGTTATGAAAAAGAATTACAAGATTGTTTTTTTGTATTTAATCAAGGGTTGGAATCACGATTCACATGGCGTTTTAAGACCGATGAATATAATGGCGCCGATTTGTATAATATTTTTTTGAAAATGGTCAAGGAAATTGGATGGGAATGTGATGAAAAATCTTCCATAAACGTGGAATGGTTTAATAATAAAAAGGAATATTTCAAGTATTATGGTAGAGATATTGAAACAATTTTAGCAAAAACGAAAATAGCTCATAGTAGACGTGTTTTTTGTAAAGATGAAAACGAAAAAAGAAAAATAACATTAGCTGATTTAAACGCTGGTTTTGAGATTTATTTGAAAAACGAAGAGGTTAAAAATAGAAAAAACGAATTGGAAAATAAAAAACAATTATACAATACATTATATTCTTGAACAATAGTTATAATTCATTTATTTTTATTTGATAATATAATAAATGTCAAATAAAACCATATCTATAAATCCTAGTTTATTTAGTTTGGGTGGGTCAAAAACAAAAAAAAATCGTGAAAAAAAACAAAAACCAAACATAGTACCATTGATATCACCGAATGTTTTAAAGAATAAGCTGTTAAAAAGAATTAAAGAACATAAACATCGTGAAACCGAAAATTTAGGTGGTTCAAAAAAACAACATGAACCTATAAACAATACTGGAAGTGAAAATGTAACACAGAATAGCTCGATAGATAATACGAAGAATTCCAATGATTCTGATATCGATAACTTTACAGATGAATTTAGCAATTCCCTAAATTATTTGCAAACGTTATCTAAACAAAAAAGGGTGAATGACGAAAAAATTAATTTTGAGAATAAAAAAAGGCAAAAACAGCTAGAAAAGAATACAACAATAAAAAACTATCAATCATTAAATAATTCGCCTTATGTAAATATTGAACTACCTGAAGAATTAAATCAGCCTCTCATAAGAGTAAATACCGAAAATTTTATACCTAGCGCCGAAACTATGGTTTTAAACCCATATAAAAACGATAATGTCCCTTATGGTATATTGAAAGGAGGACAAAAACCAACTTATAGAATTTGGAATAAAACCCAACGAAATAACGTTGTAACCAACCCACACGCAGCGTTAACGATTCAAGGTATAAATAATAATGTAACCAATATGCAGACTGAAAGAGAAAATCGTTTACATAATTTGCGCGAAAAATTAAAACTAAAACAATTAGAAGAAACCATACAAAAAAACGAAGATATAATGATGACCCAAAATTTAATTCAAAAACCGAATTATTTACAAAACACGGAAAACCAAGTAGTAGAGAATCGTGTAGACGTGCCAACTACTAACATACAGAGTATAACCGAAACGCAAATACCATCACAAATAATGTCAAACGAAGAGAATATTATTGCGATAAAAAAAATAAATAAAAAAACGATTAAAAGAAAATATACATTAGGCAAATCTAAAATTAAAAAAACGGTAGCTGTTTTGGTTAAAGATAGAGGAACTCGTAAATTGGTTTTACATGCACAAAAAGATTTAAAAAGGAAACAAATCAACGATATTAAAACTTATTTAAGAGAACACAATTTAATAAAAGTAGGCAGTAACGCGCCGAACGACGTACTAAGAAAGATGTATGAATGTGCTATGTTAGCAGGAGAAATCACCAATAGTAACGCAGAAACATTATTGCACAATTTTTCCAAAAGTGATAAAGAATTATAACATATTTATCGGCGTGTATATATTTATCGGCGTATATATTTATCTGTGTATATATTAGTATTATGGAAGAAATAAAATATAAATTAGGTGATTACAAATACAATTTTTTTAAAAACTTACAAGACTATTTAGATACTGAATTAATATTTTATGGAAGTATTAAGCGTGCGGATTATTTTAATAACGCAAGCGATATTGATATTACAGTTATAACAGATAATGTCGCTAGTATATTGTCAAAATTACAAAATTATTTGAAAATTAATAAATATGATATAAAAAAAATTTATCAAAAATATTATGAATCATCCAAAGATGTGGTTCCTGGGTATAAAATTAAATATAGCGACTCCCAACATGATTTGGTTTTTGATATACTAATTTATGACGAAAAATACAGAAGTACTGTAATGGAGAATATAAATAGAATTAATAATTTACCAACATATATGATAATTATACTATTAATACTAAAAATTTTTTACTATAATTTATATTTAATACCTAAATCATATTATCTATATTTTAAAAATTATTTATTTTACATGTATTTTAATAAGAAAATATGGTTTTATAAAAAAAATCAAACGTCAACTATCATCTTGGACAATTTCTAAATTCTAGAAATGAATACAAACTTATTATATCATTATAATGTAAGATGGAAACAACCAAAAACCAATTAACATCATATGAAAAGGATTTTTTTGATAAACTAAGAAATTATATAGATAAACCAATATATTTTTATGGTAGTATTCAGAGAGATGATTATTTTCCACAATTAAGCGATATTGATATAGATATATTTTCCAATAACGTATCTAGCACTTTACTTTTATTGCAAAATTATTTAAATCTAAATAATAATGATTTTAAGAAATCGCTCTATAAAATGGATAAAACAAAAACCGTAATCCCTGGGTATAAAAGCAAGTACATAGATGAAACCAATAAACTAACAGTTGAAATCTCGGTTTATGATGATAAATATAAAGAGGAAATTTTACGTGAACATCAAAGTAAATTTAATTTGCCCTTTTATATAACTTTTTTGTTGGTTTTTTTTAAATTTTTGCATTATAATTTAGGAATTTTGCCCATTTATTATTATAGTAGGATAAAAAAATATATAACAAATGCGTGTTATGATAACAACACCGCAGAATTTGTTATTGTAGATGTGTAAAATGAGTAATAATACAATTATTCATGTTATTACTTATTGTGGTGTTGGTCTTGTTGGTCTTGTTGGTCTTGTTGGTGGTCTTGTTGGTGTTGGTTTTGGCGGATATATAGTCTAAATGTATCTTACAAATTAATTAAAGACAAATTCTTATTATCAATTAATGGCACTTATAAAAGAATACTTTGAATTAACTAAAAAATATCAATACGAATATGGTGAAAATACAATATTATTAATGCAAGTGGGGGCGTTTTTTGAAGTCTATGGAAATTTTAATAAAAATGCCGATACTATTACTGACAGTAAAATTGTAGAATTCTCTCAAATATGCGAGCTAAATATTGTTGATAAAAATATTTGCGTAGGTAAAGATTATTCTATTATGATGGCAGGATTTAAAGATTTCCAAATTGAAAAATATGTGAAAAAAATTAAAGACGCAGGGTTTACTGCAGTAGTATATGTGCAAGACGAGGCTACCAAAAACACATCTCGTTCACTTGCTGGTATTTTCAGTCCAGGTACGTATTTCCATACGGAATCAACCAGTCTAACCAACTCTATTACTTGCATTTGGATTCATCTAATAGAAAATAAAGTATTGTTAAAAGGTAAATTTGTAGTTGTTGGTGTATCTAATATTGATATATACACTGGGAAAACAACAATGTTCCAATTTAAAGAAACATATGTAAATAATCCTACTACATACGACGAATTAGAACGTTTTATTTCTATTTACAACCCAAGTGAAGTAATATTGATTTCCAATTTACCTGATGAAAAGGAAATGGATTATATAGTTAGTTATGCTGGAATAAACTGTAATTTAATACACAAAAATTATATTGGCACATCAGAGAACGTAAAAAACGATAATAGTGCAAAAGAAAAAAGGCTACGGATAAGCAATTGTGAAAAACAATCCTACCAAAAAGAAATCCTTTCCAAGTTCTATAAATTTGAAAACTACGACGTTTTTTCGCAAAATTTTTATGAAAACGATATTGCTACCCAATCTTTTTGTTTTTTATTAGATTTCGTTTACCAACACAACCCTCATCTAGTGAATAAAATTTCCGAGCCTGAATTTGAAAATAATTCTAGACGTTTAACATTAGCGAACCATTCTTTAAAACAATTGAATATCATTAATGATGGAACTGTCAAAGCCAGTAAATATTCATGCGTTTCCGAAATGTTAAATAATTGTTTGACTCCTATGGGAAAGCGCAAATTTCTTTATCAATTTTTAAACCCTATTTACGACGAAGAATATTTACAACGTGAATATAATATAACCGAATATTTTTTAAGTGTCTATGCCGATTATAGTGGGTTTTATAAAAATACCCTCTCCTTAATCAGGGACATTTCCAAATGGGAACGTCAAATTTTTCTGAAAAAAATATCTCCGAAAGCCTTTTGTAATTTATATAATAATATTTTAATTATTAAAAAAATTTTTGAAAAAACATGCGAAGATGTAACAATCATGCATTATGTAAAGGCTTTTGAAAACGATGTTTTAAATGTTGGCTTATACTGTGACGAAATTGCAGAATTTATCCATAGTAATTTGGATATTGGATTCGCTGCGGATTTAGACCAAATGCAAAATTTCGAGACTAATTTTATTAGAGTAGGTATAGACGAAGAATTAGACAAAAAGACATTCTTACTTAAAGAATCGGAACTAAAATTGGAAGCCATTCAAAATTATTTAAGTTCGTTAATTGAAAATAAAGAGAAAAAGAGTGGAAAATCCGCGGATTATGTTAAAATTCATGAAACTGAAAAAAATAATTTTAGTTTAGTGTCAACGAGTAGAAGATGTAAATTATTACAAGATGCATTACCAAAAGATGATTGTATGGTCACTTTGTATTATAATAATGGTAATAGTGGTAATAATGATAGTCTTAATAGCAATAATAAAAAATACGAATTTAAAATTTCCAAAACCCAATTTACCTTTGAAAAACAAAGTGCATCCAATAATTTTATAGTAGATGAACAAATAAACGGCCTATGTAAAAATATCACCACTACAAAAATTTCCATGAAAGACTTAATTACACTAGTATTTAATAAATTCGTGGCACAGTTTGAAAAATTTCAGAAAAATATAGAATCTATAATCAATTTTGTAACTCTAATAGATATTTTATATACGAAAGCTTACATAGCTAAAAAGTATAACTATTGCAAACCTAATATTATTCACTCAAACAAATCATTTGTTGACGCCAAACATTTACGTCATTGTTTGATTGAACAATTTCAGTCTAATGAATTATATGTAACCAATGATATTATATTAGGTGATGGAAAAACAGATGGCATTTTGTTATATGGTACCAATGCCGTAGGTAAAACCAGTTTCATCAAAGCATTAGGAATTGCCGTCATTATGGCGCAATCAGGATTATATGTGCCATGCTCCGAGTTTAACTATATGCCTTATAAATATTTATTTACACGTATTATTGGGAATGATAATATATTCAAAGGGCTCTCTACCTTTGCGGTGGAAATGTCGGAGTTGCGAACTATATTGCGATTAAGCGACGAAAATAGCTTGATATTGGGCGATGAATTATGCTCTGGAACAGAGACCCTCAGCGCAATCAGCATATTTGTGGCTGGTATTCAACAGCTACATAATTGTAAAAGTAGTTTTATATTTGCCACCCATTTACACGAAATCGTTGACTACACCGAAATATCGGAATTGGCAAATGTTAAATTAAAACATATGGAAGTCATATACGACAAAGAACACGATGTATTGGTATACGACCGTAAATTACGCGAAGGTCCTGGGAATAGTATGTATGGTCTGGAAGTGTGCAAATCACTCAATTTACCTACAGATTTTATAGAGGCCGCTTATGAAATACGTATGAAATATAATCCAGTGTCTAGAAGTATTCTTTCATTGAAAACGTCTCATTATAATTCCAAAAAAATTGTTGGTATGTGCGAAAAATGTAATAAGCAATTGGGAACAGAAGTTCATCATTTACAACATCAAAGTGGCGCAAATAATGAAGGGATTATTATAAATTGTGATGGAGTATTTCATAAAAATAATTTAGCGAATTTGATGACATTATGTGAATCGTGTCATAACGAAACTCATCATACTATAAAAAAGGGTGAAAAGCGTGTTAAAACGAGTAAAGGAACGATAACAAAGGAACTAATATAATTTTTTATTTTCAATGTAATTTTATTTTCAATGTAATTTTATTTTCTTTATTTTTTATTTTCTTTATTTTCTTTTGTAATATCGCTTCGAGTATCGTTTATTTCTTCGCGATGCAATAGTTTTGGTGTGTTTTTTGGTTTTGTTGGTCCTCTTTCTACCACCAACCACTGCTCCAGGGCAACTCAAATCTGGTGCTAATTGATTGTTAAATGGGTTGGCCACTGCGGTTGGTTGGGGAGCACTCTGTGGACATAAATTACCACTTAAGGGAACCATTGCACTAATTAAAGCGTTGAATGCGGTCATTGTCATTCTTTTATCTTCGGCAACAGGTCCTCCCAAACCTCCTACTAACTTGCGACTTCCGCCAGTGACAGGTCCTGGTGCCGCAGCTAATTCTGCCTCTTGTTTGGCATCAATATCTGTAGGGGTTTCTCTCGCTTTGTTTACATCAAAAAAGACAACTTTATAACTAAATTCTTTTGTCTGTGGGTTTTCATTATTTTCACCCATAATTAATCTACACATAGTGCTACCATTTGGACCACGCGATACTTCTTGTGCAATACCCATTCCTTTAGCAAATTTAACTATATCTACGGCCTTTATATATAAAATATCTAAATAAATGGTGTGTGATAAAGGGTTTGGTGCATAGACCCTTGTTTTATAATTTTGACAATCTAAATCACCTTTATAATTAATATTTGGTTGTGGTCTCATGGTGAGTTGCGAATTGCAGTCTTCCGATATTTCCATACGCATTTTATTATCATCTGAACATGGATGTTGAAAACCTGTTTTTGGTGGTAATCCAGGCACTGGGTCTCCTCGAGTAGTTATTCTTAAAAATAATATCTTCTTTTGTGCAGCAAAATTACAAAACTTTTTAGCGACAGATGAACTCATGCAACGAGGTGCACCTAAACTAATACATACAATATTATCGGCTAAAACGTTGTATGGTGAAGCGTTATATGGAGCGGTCTTTTTAATTCCCATCCATAAATAAGCAAAATTGGAGCACATCGCACCGCCAAGTGAATGACCTGTGGTAAAAATTTTTACCGAATTAGGAGTGGTTGCACCTAGAAAATCAACGGCTAAAGAACGTGTGGCTTCAATAATGGTATGTATCATTTCAGAAGAAGGTTTGAAAATGCCGTATAAAAACGATTCTGGATTACCATTGTTATCTTTGCAAACTTTCAAGGGAACCACTGAGGTTGGTTTACTATATAACGCAGCGGTTTTAGCACTATAGGTTCCTCTAAAAATTAAAAATATGGTATTTGGGATACGTTTATCGGCGACAACATATACTTCGCCGTAATTTGACCAACCAATAGAGATATACTTCACCGAACCAGGTGGTGCAGGGGTGCCAGGAATAGGCGAATTCACTGTGCCTGCCAAATCACCGTTGATTATATTCACATTTTGCGGCATATTCAGTGCCAAGAAATCGATATAATTTTTCTCTTTATAACTATATTCATGATTTTTGAAAATATCATTTGCTCCTTTGTCTAATCCAAATATTTTTTGGTCATCTAATAAATCCGCTAAATTGGTCGCAGGAACATTATTTATTCCCTGTAAAATTTCTGGTAAAATAACAGGACCCATTATTGCATTATATTTTTTCAAAAAATTGTTGTCGTCAAAATATCCTAATCTAGATAAGGTAGAAGCTAAAAATGAAACAAAATGGACGTCTCCGTATTTATCCGCTTTTCTGCTAATATTACTTATTGTATTAAACATATAATATAATAAGAAAGTTTTTTGTATAGTTGGGTTTTATCTAGTTTTGTCCTTAATGTTTGCGACTTTTTCCACGTCCACTTTTTTTGTGACGTCGTTTTTTCGACATTTTCACTCCTTTTGCCACAGATTTTACGCCTTTTACACCTAAATCAAACCCTTGTGCCATAGTTCCATAAACTACCGACACTCCCTTTTCCACCACTGGGATAGACGCGGATGCTACATTTTTAGCGGTTGTGCCAACAGTTTTTAATCCTTTATCTACTACAGGTAACGCACTTTTGGTTGTTTTAGCAATCGTTTTTATAATAGATTTACGATTTTTTTTTGTTTTTGTCATTTTCTATAAAATACAGATATATAAAATATTTACTCGTAATATAATATATATTTTGTTTTATGGAAAATAATCAGTTTGACACAAAATATGTGCTAAAGGTTTTTCTGGTGGTATTTTTGATTTTCTCTCTGATTGTTTTTATAAATTCGGTGGGTTTACAATTGAACGAACCAACCCAGAACAAAAAACTTTTACAAGTAGTCACTATGGAGGCTTTTGCCAATAAAAACGGTTCTAACCTAGATACTTCTATTCTCATGGACAAAAGTGATGCCTTTTGCGAGACTCACCGTGGTTCTAGTGGGGATTTGGATGAATCTTGTAGGAAGCTTACACGAAATAAATGTAATTCAACATCTTGTTGTGTTTGGACTAGCGAGGATAAATGCATGGCAGGGAATGAGGACGGCCCAACCTTTAACACCAGCGTACATGGCAAAACACTCACACCTGATTTTTACTATTTCCAGAACCAATGTTACGGAGATAAATGCGCGAATGTCTAAATAAGACAAATGGTGAATACGCGTCCAGGGTTTATAAAAAAATTGATTATAAATGTAAAAACATATAAGAATAATATACCTAATAATTATAGAATATGATAATTCCTGTGAAATGTTTTACATGTGGTAATGTTATTGCCAACAAATATAGATATTACCTTGAACAAGTGCGCAAGAAGAAATTAGCTAAAAGAGGAAATGGTGAGTCCATCGATGTCGACAAAGTTCTTTATTTAACAAAAGAATTTGTAGATAAAACACCTGAAGGAGAAGTGTTGGATGAATTAAATATGACAAAAATGTGTTGTCGTCGTCATTTCTTAACTCACGTTGATATCGAATAATTTCTTTATATAATATAAATGCCAATTAGAAAGTTTAGAAAGTCTAAAAAAAACCAAAAACTTTACAAAATGAAAGGATGTTCTAAAAAAACTCGTAAAAATTATTTAGGGGGTTCTACTGGCGATATAAATTTAGCATACCCTGGGAATGTCCCAACTGTTCCTAATCCTTTTTTGGCCTATACTGGTAAAAGAGGCGGTGCGGCAAATGTAGGGACTTCTTTAGCAATGCCTATAAATACAAATGCGAGTGATAAAACTTTGCCAAACACTGGACCTATTAATAAAGGACCTGGGACACCTTTTTTAAATCCACAAGGTCCACAACGAGGCGGAGCTTGCGGCACTTGTGGTAGTCCTTTTATGAAGGGCGGCTGTGGTCCATTATGTGCAGCTGGTTTTATGGTTGGTGGAGAAAAACACCGAAATCAATGTCGTTGCAGTGATTGTAAAATGATGGGAGGCGAAGAACCGGTGCTGATGGGTGGAAACGCTGGAATACCTTATCCCAATGGCCTAGTGGGTTCTCCCTGGACACCATCTTCTAGTGGGTGGCCTGGTGTAAATGGAGTTCAAGGTGATAGTAATTATATTGCGCCAAATAATTACCATACTGATGTGCAAACAGCTATTATATCTACTGGTGCTCAACCACCATTTTCTATTGGCGGTAGAAAAAACCGAAAATCGAAACAGAAGGGCGGAAGTTTCAGTAATTTTATGACACAAGATTTAATAAACTTAGGAAGACAAATGAATTATGGTTTCGGAAGTGCATATAATGCATTAGCTGGTTATTCTGCACCAACAAATCCCCTTCCTTGGAAAGGTCAATTGGTAAATACTTCCAACATAAATACCATTAGAGCCGCCTCTATTTAGAGCAAACGCGTATTTTACAAATTTTTATGAATATTTTATGAAAAATTTTATTTTCTGTGAATAATTCATAATGGCACCTATCCCCAAGAGCTTAAAAGATTTATGCACACCAGCATTATTATATTTTGTAATTTCGATGTTTGCATTAATAGTTGTATTATTTCAAAATTTAGGTCATAATAATAGTTATCATGTTGGTTCATTTTCATGTCGTGTTCCAAATACTGCGACAGTTTTTATCGTTAAATTAATATATGTTCTTTTTTGGACATATGTTCTTAATTTAATATGTAGAGACGGACATGTGGGACTTTCATGGCTTCTCGTCCTTCTTCCATGGATTCTTTTATTTGTGATTATAGGACTTCTTATGATAAATATGTAAATCCACTTTTATTCCACTTTTAAAAAAGTGGAGCAAAACCTATTATACTTTAACAAAATCCACTTTTAAAAAAAGTGGAGCAAAACCTATTATACTTTAACAAAATCCACTTTAAAAAAAAGTGGAGCAAAACCTATTATACTTTAACAAAATCCACTTTTAAAAAAAGTGGAGCAAACATATACATCCACTTTTATTCCACTTTCAACAAAAGCGGAATAAAAGACAAATCGGTTCTATTTTAGTATATATATATACTATAGAATGTCTACAAAAATTAAAAATGGCTTATCATACAAAAAAAATGGATGGACCTATATATCCATTAAGGGAAAACCAAAAGAAAGAGGTTACGCATATGGTTTTCTTTGCGCAAATGATTTTAAAGAAATTCAAAAGACATTGGCATTTTTAATGATGGAAGCATATGGAATGGAATGGGATTATTTTATTAAGGAAATTGCAAATGATTTTAAGGAAATGACCAAACGAGAATTCATTGAATTATACGAAGAAATGGAGGGAATTGCCGATGGGTGTACTGCGAATGGTTGCAAAACAAACATTGATGAAATAATCGCCTGGAACTTTTATTGTTCCCTTCCTTATTGGTATTCAAGTAAATCTCAATCACGAGCAGGTAAAGAAGGTGGGGCTCCTGATAGATGCAGTGCTTTTATGGCAGTAGGGGACTGGACAGAAGACGGTAAAATTGTTTGTGCCCATAATTCATTTGCAGATTATATCGATGGTCAATATAGTTATGTTGTTTTAGACCTAAATCCTGATAAAGGTCATCGTTTTATTATGCAAACATCACCTTGTTGGATTTGGAGTGGGGCTGATTTTTTCGTTACCGCGAAAGGTATTATTGGCACAGAAACAACCATTGGCGGTTTTATCCCTTATGAAAAGAAATATCCTATTGGATATAGAATTCGTAAAGCAATGCAATATGGAAATTCACTAGACGAATATTGCGATATACTTTTACATGAGAATTCAGGCGATTACGCGAACTCGTGGTTATTCGGAGATACAAATACAAATGAAATTCTTCGCATTGAATTAGGTCTTAAATATCACAAGACGGAGAGAACTAAAAATGGTTTTTTTATAGGATTTAACGCACCTTATGATGAACGTATTCGAAATTTAGAGGTGCAAAACTCTGGTTTCTACGACGTAAGAAGACATCAAGGCGCGAGATTGGTTCGATTAGGTGATTTGATGGATGAACACAAAGGGAAAATAAATATTGACATTGCTAAAAAAATTATTTCTGACCATTATGACGTTTATCTGAATAAAGATGATAATCCATGTTCAAGAACGGTTTGCTCGCATTATGATTTAGATGCAAGAGAATATATGTCTGACCCTAGCAGACCTAAACCATTTGCCCCTCATGGTGCGGTAGATGGTATTGTATGTGATACGAATTTAGCAAAGAAAATGAGTTTTATTGGACGTTACGGAAATTCTTGTGGCATTCCATTTTTGAAAGATGAATTTTGTAAAAAACATCGACAATATGAAAAATTTTGCCCATATTTATTCGATAGACCAAGCGAACCTTGGACGGAATTCGCTATTACAAATATTAAAAATAAATTTAGATTAACACGAAAAAATGGCAGAAAAGGTGAAAGTGGAAAATTTGGAAGAAATACTCAGACCAAAAAGAATAACGAGGACGAAAAATAGTTTTATTGAGCAAATAATTTTTCTACATTTTGCAGCAAATTGACCGTTTTAATATTTTTTTCGGTATATGTTTTCTTGTAATTGGCATTCGGATTTTGTAATATATTTCCCAGTAATAATATATCGTTTTTAATATCCCCTGATAATTTTATTATATCATCAATATAACTATCAATATTTTTACAACCCAAATATATTGGCATGCAATTATATAAAAGCGGCGTAATGATTTTCTCTGAAAAATAATGATTGCATTGATGATTTTCAATACATATGGAAAACAAATAATCTTCATATGGTTCTGCATCATTAAACGAACCTTTTACTCTGCCATCATAATGATACATCGAACTACCGTGTCCATAAATGTCTATAGGTAAATTATGTTGAATAATAGCATCTATTAAAGCATGACGATATTGGTGACCAGGAGCAAATTTTTTTTTACTTACCACAATTGACATTATTTTAGGTTTGTAGGTGATTTCTTTTGGTGGTCTTGAATGCCACATATATCCAAAATGTTCTACAAAAGGTTCTGGTAAACTGAATTTATCACCAATTAAATATTTGCCAATATGTTTTTTAGCATATTCAATGAATCTATCATGTACTCCTAAAAACTGTATGGGTTCAAATGCTAATCCAATAACATTTTCCTTGGGAATTTTTAAATCAGGCATCGCCGTATTCATTATAATTGCATGAGTATAATCATCGTCGTCTGTTATATAGACCTTCTTATCTTTACCATAGAATTCGAGTTCACTGGCATAATTAATTTTTTCGTATACTTCTTTACAATTTTTGCTTGGAGCAAAAGGGCAAAAAATCTTAATTTTATAGGAAGACATTATATATTAGTAATTATTACGATTATATTTAAGTAAATATTATATATTTACTAATATATTAGTAATATATGTTGAAAATAAAACATAACGCCGGATTTTTTTCCTGTTGTAATATTGTATTGTTAAACATCATAGATTATTTCAATAAAAATCAGAGGTTACCTAGTGGTATTGATTGTTCACTTACATTTACAAAATATAAAAAAGACGAAGATAAAAACAAAGACGTAACGAACCATTTTTTTTCCTACAACGAAGGAATAGAAATAAACTTTAATAATCCTATTTGTATAACACCTGAGAAAAGAGAAGACCAATTCTCTAATTATAAATTTTTAAACATAAGTGATATACATCCTTTTATCCGAAAATATTTCTCTCCTTCACCTGAAATTATAACAGTTAAGGGCGAATTATTACAAAAATATAAGGTTGACACGAACAAATGTATTGCTGTTTATTATAGAGGAACTGACAAATTGAGAGAAACCCAACTCGGAGATTTTGATAAATATTACGAAAAAATTGAAAGTCTAAAAAATGATGAATCCCAAATAGTAATACAAACGGATGCAAAACCCTTTTTAGATTACATGAAGTCTAAATACCCAGATTGTATTTGTTTTGATGAAAATAAAGTTTCAAATAAAAAATATGGTATACACAATGAAAATACGAATAATGTTAATTATAATGACATCAAATATTTGTTTGCTACATTTTTAATCATGTCTGAATGCAAACATTTAGTGATGTCTAGTGGTAATTGTTCTCTATGGATGACATATTATAGAGGACATGTAGATAATATTTATCAGTGTTTACACAATAATTTTTTACAATAAATACAAATATAACAAATATAACAAATACAACAAATACAACAAATACAACAAATACAACAAATACAACAAATACAACAAATACAACAAATACAACAAATACAATAAATATAAAATAATTATATTAAAAAATATGATTATTATAATATAAATGGAAAAAGGAACGATCGAAAAAGAAAATATATCATGGAAATTAATCGATAAATACTTTAAAGATAACCCCAATAATTTAGTCTCTCATCATTTAGAATCTTATAATGAATTTTTTAGAAATGGAATTAAACGTATCTTCCGTGAAAACAATCCTATCAGATTCATTGAGAGTGAAGAAGAAGGTAATGAAACTGGTAAAAGAAACGAATGTATGCTTTATTTAGGTGGAAAAGACGGCTCTAAAATATATTATGGTAAGCCAGTTATTTACGACGACCATAATACCCATTACATGTTTCCCAATGATGCGCGTTTACGAAATATGACCTACGGAATAACCATTCATTACGATGTCGACGTCGAATTCGTATATTACAACGGTGAAGAGAGAAAGGAACATAATACAACGTTATCAAAAATTTATTTGGGACGATTCCCCATTATGCTTCAGTCTAACTTGTGTATTTTAAATACTATGAATAAAGATGTTCGGTTTAATATGGGTGAATGCCGCAACGATTACGGTGGTTATTTTATTATTGACGGCAAAGAAAAGGTAATTATTTCGCAAGAGAAGTTTGCCGACAATTTGCTGTATATTAGAGAGAATAAAGCGGATAATATTTATAGTCACTCCGCAGAAATTAGGTCTGTTTCAGAAGACAGCTCAAAACCGATTCGAACTACTGCGGTAAAAATAGTCGCTCCATCTGCTAGCTTGAGCAATAACCAAATTGTGGTGGCGGTTCCCAATGTTAAAAAACCAGTGCCACTCTTTATTCTTATGCGCGCACTAGGCGTTGTCTCTGATAAAGATATTATCAAAACGTGTTTATTGTGCGATTTGAACGACGAAAACGAAAACAATAAAAATCAGTATATTGATTTATTTATACCGTCTATCCACGACGCGAATAAAATATTTAATCAACAAAACGCACTGGAATTTATTGCCGAGTTGACAAAAAGAGGAACTGTATCGAGTGTATTAGAGATTCTCTCTGATTATTTTTTACCACATATTGGAGAACTTAACTTTTTGGAAAAGGCTTATTTTATAGGGCATATGGTAAATCGTTTATTAAAAGTCTATACCAAAGAAGAAAAACCTACTGACCGAGATAATTTTAGATTTAAAAGAGTTGAACTTTCTGGTTCACTTTTGTATGATTTGTTTCGCGAATATTATTTAATACAAAAGAAGGATATTACGCGTAAAATTGATGAAGAATATTATTATCACAAGGGCGAATATAAAGAAGACGACACCCTTTCTAGAAAGGAAAAGAAACAAATCAGTAGCAAGACCAAGGGTGAAAAGGGAGAAAAAGGAGAACAGACTAACAAATATAAAGATAATTTTATCAGCCTCATTGAATCAAATTTTAAATCATTTTTTAAAGACCGAATTGTAGAACAAGGCTTCCGCAAAGCTTTCAAGGGCAATTGGGGTTCAGAAGCTCATACCAAACGATTAGGGGCGGTTCAGGATTTGAATCGGTTGAGTTGGAATACATTTATCTCCCATTTGCGCAAAATTAATTTACCCTTGGATTCGAGTGCCAAGGTGGTTGGTCCACGTCTGTTAAATTCGTCGCAATGGGGTTTCATTGACCCTATTGATACACCAGACGGAGGTAATATTGGTTTACATAAACACATGTCGATTAGTACCTATATTACAAGTGGGTCATCTGGTTATCCTATTATAAAATGGCTTCGATTAAATACCCCCATGCGTATTTTATTAGAGTGCTCAGCCGAACAACTAGGCAGTAGTTCAAAAATATTTGTGAATGGTATTTGGATTGGTGTCATAGACACCCCAATTGAAACCGTAAACTTGCTCAAATTATATAGACGTAACGGTATCATACCCATTTATACAAGCATTTCATTTAATTATCAAAGTAATGAAATTTATATTTATACGGATGCAGGCCGTTTGTCTAGACCCATTTATTATATTGAAGATAAAAAGTGTAGTTATGATAGAAAAGAGATTATCGAGTTATTAAACAGCGGTGAAATTACGTGGGAACAAATTATTTCTGGATTTATGAAAAAATCTGATGAAAATTTTAAATCAAAAAACAATAAAATTTACGAATTAATGGATTTATATCGTGACATAAATGACAGTGATAAAGGAGAAATGTTTAAAAAGTTGGAAAAATTCAAAGCAGTTGTGGATTATGTAGATACTTCTGAAGAAGAAACCGCTCTTATTGCCACTAGTGTAGAAGATTTGCAAAAGGGCAAATGGTATACTCATTTAGAAATAGACCCTTCATTAATTTTAGGAGTCATGGGTAATATGATTATTTATCCTGAAAATAACCCAGTGACACGTAATTCCTTTTCATGTGGTCAGAGTAAGCAAGCTGTATCCGTATATCATTCCAATTATCAAATGAGAATAGACAAAATGGGAGTGGTTTTAAATTACGGTCAAACACCATTGATTAAATCGCGTTATCTCGAATATGTGAATAATGAAGAACAACCCTATGGTGTAAATGCGATTGTAGCTATTATGTGTTACACTGGCTACAATGTAGAAGACGCTATTTTAATCAATGAAGGCGCTATTCATCGTGGTATTTTTAGAACCACCTATTATACCGCTTACGAAGCTAGGGAAGAAAGCTCAAAAGTAACTGGTATGACCAACTCGCGATTTGCGAATATTGAAAAGAACAATGTAATCGGCAAAAAACAAGGTTACGATTATAGTTTTCTTGACGACCATGGTCTGGTGAAGGAAAATACGGAGCTAAACGATAAAATAATTGTCATTGGTAAAATAAATTCATCTTTGGCGACGAAAGATGTATGGTCGGACGATTCAGTCAAGACCAAAAAAGGGCAGCTAGGATTTGTGGATAAATCCTTTATTACTTTGGGTGAAGAAGGATTTAATGTTGCCAAGGTTCGAGTGAGAGAAGAACGGTTGCCTGCCATCGGTGATAAAATGGCCTCTCGTGCTGGGCAAAAAGGCACTCTGGGTTTGATTATTCCAGAAGACGACATGCCGTTTACCGAAGACGGCATCAGACCTGATTTAATAATTAATCCACATGCTATTCCGTCGCGCATGACCATTGGACAAATTGTAGAAAGCTTGTTTGGAAAGGTTTGTACTAGTTATGGAGGCTATGGAGATTGCACCGCATTTCAAGTAAAAGGGTCGAATTTTTCAACGTATGCACCTATGCTGGTTAAGGCAGGGTTTCATTCATCAGGGAATCAAATTTTATATAATGGAATGACTGGTAATCAACTCAGTGCTGATATTTATATGGGACCCACTTATTATATGCGCTTAAAACATATGGTTAAGGATAAAATTAATTATCGTGCTCGCGGTCCAAATACAGTATTGACTCGACAACCGGTGCAAGGTCGCGCAAACGATGGTGGTTTACGTATTGGTGAAATGGAACGTGATGGAGTATTGGCTCACGGCATGTCTTATTTCTTGAACGAATCCTTTATGGTAAGAGGCGAGAAACAAGATTATTATATTGCGGTTTGTAACAAGACTGGAGCTATTGCTATTTATAATGAATCGCGCAATTTATTTTTGAGTCCGTATGCCGATGGCCCAATCAAGTTTCATTTTAATCCAGACGGTTCGCAAAGTATTATGAATTTAAGTAGATTTGGGCGGTCTTTTAGTTTATTAAAAGTGCCTTATGCATTTAAATTATTAATACAAGAGTTGCAAGTGATGAATGTTCAAATGCGTATTATTACTGAAGACAATATTGACCAATTATTAAGTATGTCTTACTCCGATAACATTAGTAAATTAATGAACAGTGATAAAAGTGTAAATGATAATATCACCGAATTAAATAAGACAATTTCTACTATATTGAAAGAGCCTGTAAAATATTCTCGCGATGAAACACCTGTTATACCTGAACCGGTAAATATCGATACTACACCAACCGAATCAGCAACAGCAGAAATTGGCTTATCACCGCCATATGCGCCTGAAACACCTGATTCGTCGCCTCCATTTGCGCCTAGCACACCAGTGAATAATTCATCGCCTCCATTTGCACCTGGAATACCAGTGAATATAGAAAATAATTCATCGCCTCCATTTGCTCCTGGAACACCAGTGAATAATTCATCACCCCCATTTGCGCCTGGAACACCAGTGAATATAGAAAATAATTCATCACCCCCATTTGCTCCTGGTTCACCAGTGAATATAGAAAATAGTTCAAAAACCACCACATCTGTTTTAGAAGTAGAAAAACCACCAGAAGAAACTTCAAACGATGAAAATAAATCGGAATCGGAAAAGAGTGGTTCTAATTCTGGAATAAAAAAAATCGAATTAGAAACTGAAAAAAATTCATCTGCTGATAGCTCCTCTTCTGGCGAAACAAAAAAAATTATAGTATAGACTAAAACAAACTAAAAACTATCACAACAATCAAAACTATAAAAATAGAATATTATTTAAAATTGAAATAAAAATAAACCATTCTATATTATAATATAGAATAGAATGGCTAGTCAAAATTCGAGTATTTTAATTTCTCACATATATAAATCTAGAAAAATTGTTTTAGAATTAATGCAAAAACAAGGATATATTGTGAATGATTATGCTAATTTTAGTATAAATGAAGTAAACTCCATGAAACAAAATAATCAATTGGACATGCTTTTAGAGAAAAGCGATGAATATGTTACCGCAGAAAATCCAAAAAATAAAATATATATTCGATTTTATTTGTCGGCTAGACCTGCTGCAAAAAATATACAAGAGATGATAGATGATTTATTTATTTTGACCGAAACTCTAAAAAAAACCGATACTTTATTTATTATAATCAAGGATGACCCCAACGAAACACTCATTAATGAATTGAAACATATTTGGGAAAGCGAAGGAATTTTTATAATTGTTGAAAGTATTAAACGTTTACAATTTAATATATTAGAACATACTCTGGTTCCACCACATCGTGTATTAGCAGAAAGTGAAGTAATTGAAGTTATGAAAAAATATAATGTTGTGAATAAAACGCAATTTCCAGATATTTCCAGATTTGACCCAGTAGCACGTGTAATAGGATTAAGACCAGGACAATTGTGCCATATAATTAGACCAAGTAAAACTGCGATTGAAACAAATTATTATAGAATTTGTGTCTAAGAATTAGAAATAATAATGAAATAATAAATACTAAAAATAAAATATAAATATAATTGTTTTTTATTTGTATATTTATATTTGTAAAATGGATGTTATTATGGATATAGATTTCGAAAAACCAAATGTGTCTGGGTTTACCGTTTATAGCAAAAGTGGTTGTCCAAATTGTGTAAAAATAAAAAAATTCTTGGATGAAAAAACATTGAATTTTAAAATAGTAGATTGTGATGAATATGTAATAGAAGATAAAGAACGTTTTTTGATTTTTATAAATACTTTAGCTGAAAAAAATGTCAAATTATTCCCTATGATATTTCATGATGGCAAATTCATTGGTGGTTATAATGAAACCATAGATTTCATAGATAAAATGTTTGTTTCTTTCGAAGAAAACTGTGACTTTTAGTTTTTATTGTTTACACTATAAAATATATTGATTTCATATTTATTATATAGTAGTATTTTATATTAGTATATAGTATGGCTACCAATAATTGTACAGATACCATCAAAATTACACGAAATCTGGAAACATTACAATCACAATTGCCTGCAATTTTAGAAGATTTTAAAAAATATTTTGTATTTTATAATAAAAATCCAGAAGACACTGAATATCAACAAATATTTCAAAATATAAAAAGTAATTTAAATACTCTGAATTCAGGTCTATTTAAACTATCGAATGACGTGGAAAGTTGTATAAATAAAATTAATACATCATACTCGGAAATTGATGATTTAATACAATTGGAAAAGGCGAAAAATAAAAAGCTTAAAATAGAACTAGGAATCGTAGAACAAAACAATAATGCATCTACGGAATTAATATATGATTATAAAAATATGTATGAATATGGATATTTACGTAATTGGTCGATGGTTTTTAGTATTTTAATTGTCGGATTTACTATTGCCAAAATATTCAAAACACCTACACCTAGTGTAAATGCACGATAAATGGGAAAAGCCATATTTTTTTATAATGTATATATAAATGGCTACAACAGACAATGAAAATACAACTGAAGAAAGTAACTCCATTGTTTTAGATTTAGAGTCTTTAACAAAAAAATATCAAACTTTATTGATTGAATATCAGCAAGCCGTTGTAAATTATATTAATTACATAAAAGAACAAACCGACATGTCAAATAATATAGTTGACAATGGTGATGCCATGGTGACAATTAAAGGTGTCCAATATTGGGGAACAGGAGGAATATCCCAAAACAATGCGAAAACGATTAATGAATGCAAGGCTGCTTGTGCAGCAGCGAGTGGATGCTCTGGCGCAATATATAATGCAACCGATTATGCTCAGCCCATGTGTTGGTTACGAAGCGGAGACTCGAACATTAAAGTTGGAAAGGAAAATGATTATTCGATTATAAAGAAAGAACAATATATGCTTTCCATTATTCAAAGTATCAATGAAAAACTTACATCTATTAATCAACAAATAATAGAAATAACTAGTGCTGGCCAACCAGTTTTTGATTCAAATACCCAAGAAAGTCAAGACCAAAATTCTATATTAATCAATAATTATAAACGACTAACACAAGATAGAGAAAAAATTACACAATTAATGAATGAATATCAGACTTTAGAAGAACAACAAATACAAGGGGATATTAAAATTAACCAAAATTATTATTCATTTTTGTTATTAATAGCTTTAGTAGTTATGATAATATTTATGATGTATAATTTATCTGATTCTACTCCGTCTATTCAAAGAGGAGGAAATTTGAGTAGTAACGCATATTATTATGTTTTTGGTATCATATTACTACTAATTTTTTGTATATATTCTTATACCAATTAGATTGATTGTCTTGTGTTTGGGTTATTATTTGGCTGTAAATAATAATAAATATATTTTTATATAAATATATTTTTTATACGAATATATTATGTCGACTCTAATAAATAATATATTTTCAAATTTAAATAATTTACATAATAATTTAAAAAAACCTCCCTCTGCCGCAAATAGTAATTATCAACCTTATAAATCAACACATTCATATAACAAAATCACTCCTGGATTGTCTCAAGGAGAGAAATTTAAAAAATATCAAAATCAAATAGTGAAGAATTTAGAAAAAAGAATTGAATATGTCAATTCCAAAGAAGGCTTTCAAAACGGCTTACCAAATGGATTACCAAACGGCTTACCATCTGGTTCGGCGAATAGTTTAACATCACGAACCATGAATGTTTTGCAAAAAAACGACTATTCTTCACAAAAACAAACAGTTGCTGATTTAAAACAACATTATCAGTCTACTTTGAATGAATACGACCAATTGGTTGCAAAAATTAAAGGGTCTGCTACAAACTATTTTGATAGAGTGAATCCGAACAACCCTTATTTAGGTAAAAACGTTTGTTTACAAAACGGCGCTTGTGGTTATGTAACACAACAGGGTGTTTTCAAGTTATACCCAGACAATGATACATATACTGCCACTGCAGGACAGAACGGTTGTCCTACAACACCATATATAAATATAATGGGCGATGGCGATGTAAACACTATTGGTAGTTCTATTTCAAGTAATCCACCATTAATCGTGGGCACACCTATGACAGCTGGACAAAGTTGTGGTAACGAAGGCTCTAAAGTATTTGTAAATAGATTAATTAGTAATCCAAATGTGTCATATGTAGGATGCTTTGCCGATAATACGGTTACACCCTTGATGAGTTTTATAGGAGGCACCCCTGCGAATCAAACCAGTTCAGATGCTGCAACTACTGGGTCTTATACTTACGAACAATGTAAAGAAGCGGCTATCAATGGTGGTTATCGTTATTTTGCTTTACAAGGAGTAGATTATTCAACCTCTCAAGGATATTGCGCAGTGGGAAATAACAAAACTACTTCTACGAGTTTAGGAAATAGTTATATTATTACAAGTCAAACCGCATTATGGTCTTCTGGAACAACTGGAGATATGCAAGGCTCTATTGCTATGTTAAATGGTGATGGAACCCTGGTCGTAAATAATACTTCTGGAAGCACTATATTTACAACTCCAGTTCCAGATAGTGTAAAATCTCAACCAAACCCATATATAGGATGTTACAAGATTAATAATTCATCTAGTGATAATGAAATTGCTGATAGATATACGTTAACATTTGAACAATGCCAAGATTTAGCAACAGATAAAGGCTACCAATATTTTGGAGTTGGAGGGAACAATAGGGGCGATAATATTAAAAAATGTTTTGGTTACAATGATTTGACTGTCGCACAAGAAAACGGATTATCGCAAAAATGTAAAAATCAGACTAGTGGAGGCACTGGCGCTGCTTCTATATATGCTACTGACAATGTAAACACTCTTGGTAATTGTTTTTTAATTTTACAAGATGACGGCAATATGTGTATATATAATGGAACTGGACCTAGTGATAATCAAGGATTGATTTGGTCTTCTGGAACAGGCGGACAACAACAAGCGGCGAATCCAATTTATGCTGCAGCAAACGGTAAATATGGAAAAAATTGGATATTGAATGATTCTACATTAGCACCTGGCGATTTTGTTGGTTCTACAAATGGTAATATTGCTCTTATTATGCAAACAGACGGTAATTTAGTATTATACACTTTCACTCAATCTACCAATTGCAAAAAAATGACAGATGGAAATATGGGTGCTGGCATAGGCGGAAATGCTTTATATGATATTGGCAAAATAGGAAATTTATCTAATTTATCCAAAACCGCATACATTGACCAAGATGCGAAACTTCATACTATAGAAGGGTTCGTAAATTCAACAACTTCTGATGTATCAGGTAATATTAGTTCTAACATTGATTCAAATACCTACGATAATTATGATTATAGTGAAGATGCCGACATACCAGACGGCCTTAAAAATGCTACTGCTGCACAAAAACAAGAGCTAGACCAATTACAAGGTAGATTAAAATTATTAGCGAGCCAAATTTCTGGTTACACAGGAAATTATACTACAGGCCTTCAAGAAACACAGAGTCAATTAACACAAAATACACAAGGCATTCAAAATTATTTAAATGAAATAGAAAACATAAATGATAAAATTCAAAGTTACGATTCAAATATTGACAATATATTGAACGACAGTGATATTGTTGTATTACAAAAAAATTATGATTATTTATTCTGGAGTATTTTAGCGGCTGGTTCTGTATTGGTAGCAATGAATGTTATGAAGAAATAAGAAATAAAAGTATTCTATAAATATTATAATCTTATATTTATATAATATGAGTGACCCATCTAATAATTCACAAAATAATGAGCAAATACTGAATGACATTCAATTATTACAAGAAATGGAACAACAGCTATTTAACAATTTAGAAACAAATAGTAATTTAAGTGTTGAACAACAACAACAAATAATTGAGAAAATAAATCAATTGTCTACTATGCGTATTAATTTATATCAAACATTAAGCGGAGTTAATAATTTTTTCCAAGGAGCTTTAGAATCGTCGTCTGAAATATTACAAAACCAAACCGCTGCTATTAGTATTGTCGAAAAGGAATTAAATCAAGCGAAACAACGTTTAGACGTTTTGGAAATTGAGAAAAATAATAAAATACGACTTGTAGAAATAAATGATTATTATAGCGACAAATATGCCGAACATAGTAAACTGATGAAGATTATTATTATGACACTTATCCCTGTTATTATTTTAGTAATATTGAAAAATAAAGGCATTTTGCCACCATCAATATTTGTTGTATTAGTCACTATTATTTGTTTTATTAGTTTGTATTACTGTTGGAACACATACACTTCGATTATAATGAGAGATAACATGAATTATCAAGAATATAACTGGAGTTTTAACCCTAATGCTGTATCGACTGCCTCTACTTCAACTACCGCGAGCAGTAGTGACCCATGGTTGTCTACTTCATCTAGTAGTTCCAATACATGTATTGGTCAAGATTGTTGCGCGGATGGTCTAACATGGGATGCATCTTTAAATCAATGCACAAGTGCATTTTCTGATATAACATCTGGTGCTGATGTTGTTACGTATGGTGCGGACACATCTGCACAAACAACGGAAACATTTGCAACAAACTCATTTACCAGAGAAGCTATGATTAATAATGTTTTGACCAAAAAACAACCAAATAAATACAAATATGATTATAATATGGCACCCACAATTCAGGCTCCTTTATCAAAAAGTTTTACAAATAATGTAAAAATTTAGAACCTATGTAAAAACCTACAATTGTGTAAATTCTTATAATTGTATAATATAGTAATGACAAAATCATTTGATTTAAGTAAATTCAACACATTCATTCAACAAGCATCCGATTCTATAACATGTAATTCTGATTGTCAGAAAGAGAGAGAAGCTGAAAAACTTAAGCAAGCTTATTTAGATTCAGAGACTAATTTAGCATCTGCTGATAGCAAATTGGCGGATGCAAGAGAAAAATATCTGGTATTTACAGAAGGTTCTTCAGTATATAATGAAATGGTCGAATCGGAATTACAAGACGAAGCCGAATTAATTGCGAACACTTTTTCTGACAATTTTGATGAAGAAGTAGTGAAAATTCAGACGCAAATAGATAGTCTTGATACTGTTGTTACTAGTTACGATTATGCTGTTGAACTATTGCGTAAATATAAATTGGAAAATAAAGAATTGTTTAATGAATTAAAAGATGAAAGCAACGATGTGTTAACAAATGAACGTAAAACATATTATGAAAATCAACAAATAGATAGTTTAAAATTTTATTATTTATATTTTTTGATAGGAATATATGTCATTTGTGTAATTTGTTTTGTAATTTTCTCTTTTATATATCCATCACAACTATCTAGTATAGCAAAACTGTTGACGGTAGGTGCTTTTATAGTGCTACCCTTTTTCTCTACCTGGATATTAGGTATGATTATATTTTTAGCGCATAAAGCTTATAATTTGATACCAAAAAACGTCTACAAAAATAAAAATTTCTAAGGAAAAGATGTTAAGGAAAAGGTGTAAGGAAAAAATATGTATAATTTTAGTATACATATTTTGTAAATATGTTGCATTTTTGTAGTTTATTTTTGCGTGTAGTTTATTTATAATGCATTCAGCATATCCGCTTCATCCTCTGGTTCAACAAATTTTATGCAATGCCATCCAGTAGTCTTACACATTCCAAATTTCTTATTCATATATTCAAATAATTCTTCACCCTTTGGTATCTTTCTAGAACCCTGCGTATTCATAAACCAATCCTTGAAACAAGTTTGTAGTCCCTTCTTTCCAATTTTATCATTATTATTATTTGTTTTTAGAATCATTTCATTTACAAATGCGGCAATATGGTCCTGTCCTTTTCTGTATTTATTGGAAGCATTTAATACGGTATCACAATCTTCTACAATGCCGCCTGTTTCAAAAGCACGTTTTACGAGCATACTGGCGAAAATTGGCGCAAATAGAGGTAATTTATCTTTGAGACTTTTATCCTTAGAATAAACATATGGTGTCTCGTCATTAAAGGTTTCGCCTTCATCCACAAACTTAGATAAGAAATCTACTTTACGGATTCTTCGCCACGTTCCATCATCATTACTTTCTATATCGAATAAATTATTGGTACACACCACCAAACTAAATTGTGGCTCGAAAATTTCTGATTCTGAGTATAACCCTCTGGCTTGAATTGGGTCACCACCAGTTAATTCCTTCATAATGCCCTCATTCAATTTCACACCTTTTGAAGGCTCCTGCATAACAGCATATCTGATACCTTTTAGTTTAAGAACTTCGTCTGATGTGCCGCCAATTTTACCCCTTACATCGGTAACCAATGTAATCGGAACGGTTCCTTTATATTCACCTAATGTAACTGCCATTAAATCCGCAATAATCGATTTACCATTACTACCACTTCCATGATATACATTAAACGTCTGGTTTTTATTTGCACCAATTAAACACGATGCTAAATGGTCTCGCATGTATCTGTTCAAATCTTTTATAGGAAACAATTTATTCATAAATTCTTCAATCTCACGTGCGGTTTCTTTAAATTGTTCGTTACTTATATTTTCATCATAACAAACATAAGGGATTTTTGTCGATTTTGTAATATAATCTTCTGGGTATCCTTCTCGAAATACTTTGTTTGCAAAATCAACAACACCATTCGTAAAACACATTAGATATTTATTAGTGTCCATGTTTCTAATAAATTCACCGTCATAAAATATTTCCGCTGCTTCACGCATTATATGGTCCTTATCTGATGTTCTTTTTAGTTTTAGACTCAATTCACCGATTACTTTTATTTTCTTTTTAAGAAAAGCATTTCTTTCATCATCTTCTTGATATTCTAATATTTCTTTACCTAACTGTTCTATTTTAACATCCAGCAACCCATATAATTCCTCTGATATATTTGAACGTAGTGTTAAACCTTTATCCGAAACCCATCGATGATTTCTAAATTGGTACCATATACCTTTTTTATCATAGCTTACACAAACATATTTATCTTTATGCATTTGTTTTAAAACCATTGCTGCATCATATTCTGTTCCTGTTTCGTAAAATTTTTCGAGGTAGTTTTCGATAGTACTCTTTTTAATGGTTTCATATTCTTCAAAATTGTCTTTTCTTAACCAATACATAATTGATTTACGCGTTACTTTAATCCCTTCTTGATTGGTTCTATGAAATTTTTTCCATTGACAATATAAATCTGGAATGGTATTGTAATCAAAATCGCTTGCTTTACTTCTTAGTCTTACCCACGATAAGAATAAACGTTCGTCGGTGTGTTTTAAAGCAAATGCAACCTGTCTATTCAATAGATGTGAGCCAGGATAATAATATTTTGGCGGCAATGCTTGCGCAAATAAATGCGTTTCTATTGTTTCATATTCATTTGGTTTAAATTGTTTAATCATTATAGCAACTGCTTTTTCCAAAGAAGTACTGTCTTTAATATCATTTATAGAAATTGATTCTTCGTCATCATTTATTTGGTCATCTTCTACAATTAAATTCATTCGCACTTTACTTGATGCCTTTTTAATACTTTTTGACGCCCCTTTGTTTTCCAGTCTTTTGTTGTATTCATCCAGAATTTTTGGATTCAACTCAAATTTAGGATGCTTATCATATTGAACCGATAATTTGGCGAAATTATTTTTTAAATCAAATTGTGTTACATCTGATTCGTCCATGTTGAACTGTTGGTCGTTACCATCTATTTTCATTATATAATGATGGGTTAATTCGTAGGCCTCATTACCAGGTTTTCTTGAACCAAATAGCTGCCAATTGGTCTTCCCTTTACTAATTCCTTCGTCTAAAACAGAGTCCCAGGTATTGATAAGAGGAAATTCCCCCCATATTTCAGGCAATCTGGCTAACATTTTATCACGAATGATGGTTTGCATGGTGTGGTCGATTTGTAATCCAATTATCATATGAATTCCGTCTTTGGTCAAAGAACCGTCCGCTAACCTATTTACGTTTGGTTTTTCAAAAATAAATATTGAGAAAGGAATGTCTGGTATTATATTATAACATTCCTTAAGTAGTTCGGCGTATTCGCATACCATTTCACAAACATTATCTCTGGTATGTTGCCTCGTGGTTACATCATTATTGTATCTGAAGTCAAAATCCACTGCCATAGGACCACCACTGTCTAGTTGTTTTTCTGTTAAATACTCTTTGCGTTTTTTAACGAAAATACTATCATAATACAAACCATAAAACAGAAGCAGTTCTTCTTTTGGTATTAAATATGAACCAGCATAAATATTCATGTCTTTGTCAGGTATTCTTGTATGGGTATGAACAACTGAATCACCGACGCGTGTTCCTTCTGAACTCTTAACACTATGCTTTGCCAAAAACTCATTTAAATCTTTATATTGTGACGATGATATCATTGTTGCATTCATTATTAATATATTATAGTAACATTTTTCTATTTCATTTTTTTTATAAATAGAATATTTTTTGTTGGAAGGGTCATATTGTAGCTTGATTTTTGATTTTTTGCTATAAATAATATGGAATTTACACGTAAAAGGGTATAAAACGAACACAATACATAAATATAAGAAATGTCCACTGTTATATCTAAAGAAACCATTACTCGATTATTGCGCGATGTAAAACAAATTATAAAAAATCCGCTTACTGAAAATGGTATATATTATATTCATGATGATACTGATATGTTGAAAGGATATGCTCTTATTATCGGACCATCCGATACGCCCTATTTTGGTGGTAATTATTTTTTTGAATTGGAATACCCATGTGATTATCCGCATAGCCCTCCAAAGGTGAAATATTGGACCAATGGGCAAAAAATTAGATTCAACCCAAATTTATACACGTGTGGCAAAGTGTGTGTATCTTTGTTAAATACGTGGCGCGGCGACCAGTGGACATCGTGTCAAACAATTTCTACCGTTCTTTTAACCCTGTGCACGTTGTTATGTAAGAACCCCTTATTAAATGAACCTGGAGTAGGAAAGACTCATCCTGATATGGAATTTTATGACGAGATTATTGAATATGCAAATATAGATATAGCTATTTGTGACATTATTGAGAAAAAAGACGGTGTTTATATGCCTTTTTTTGATAATTTTTATCCTTTTGTTAAAGAAAATTTTATTAAGAATTACGATAAATTAGTGGAATTTGCAGAAAAGAAAAATGACGACTTTAAAAATACTGTTGTAAATTTTAAAACGAGTTTTTATACTATGAATATTAATGCGGATTATAATAAGGCTCTAATGCGTTTAAGAAGTGCTAAAGGAGTGTTAATCAATATTTAGAAATCTAGGGTGCTTCACTGAAGGTGGGACCAAATTACTTATCAATAATGGTAGTAAATTGTAAATATTTATCGTCGTTTATTTGTTGACTAAGTTTGTGCACGAGTTTAAAAGAAAATTGAGTTGAAATAAATAATATAAAGGTATAAATATATACTAAAAATGCACTTCTGTTCTAACTGTTCCAACATGTATTATATTCGCATCAATAGTGATGATACGAATAAATTGGTTTATTATTGCCGCAAGTGTGGAAATGAAGACACTTTACTTGCTATAGAAAATGTGTGTGTATCCAAAACACAACTTAAAAAATCTGAACAATCATTTAGTCATATTATTAATAAATATACAAAATTAGACCCTACTTTGCCCAGAATTAATACGGTTTTATGTCCAGATGCTGATTGTCCTACCAATAAAGAAGGTGTGCCGCGAGAAATTATTTATATACGATACGATGATAGTAATATGAAATATGTTTATCTATGCTCTTCGTGTGATACTGTTTGGCAAACAAATGAAACCGCATAATAGATTTCACTTGTCTACAAATAAAAATATTTTTATCTAATTTATTTTTATTTGTTTATTTTTATCGATTCATTTTTGTATTATTAAAGAAAATTGAATTAATAATATAAAAATAACTTTAGTTACATATAGTAATAATGAGTGATAACGAATATTATAGCGATTCCGACAATTCCGAAAAAGATAATTCTGATATTGAAGATAATGATGTTTCAAATAAAAAACCATTATTTAAACCCTCTATTAATATTAAAACTTTGAATAAAAATGATAATGATGTAGATGATTCCGAAATAGATGATGCGGAAGATGCCGATGAAGATTTAGACGAGGATGTGCAAATGGGTGGCGTTGGTGATTTTCCAGATGAAGATGAAGTAGATGATGATATTGAAGATGATGATGACGATGAAGATAGCGATATTGAAATCAATGAAGAAGATGAAAATGATGCTGGGAAAAATGCAGAATCCAAAAATAATAAAAATACAAAATCCAAAAAAACGCCCATATACACTGAAGACGAAGACGAATATGATGACGATGAATATGATGAAAATTATTTACAAAAATTCGATAGTGAAATTATGAAAAATTATGTGAATGAATTTCATCCAGAATGTTTAAATCATAATTATGATGAAATTGCAAAATTATCTGTGGTGGTTAAAAACACGGATGGTATTATTGTTGACCCTCTTCATAGAACCATTCCTTACTTGACCAAATATGAAAAGGCTAGAGTATTGGGACAACGCGCAAAACAAATTGAAACAGGAGCGAAACCATTTGTGAAAGTGCCTGAAAATATTGTGGATAGTTATATTATTGCGGAATTAGAACTAAAGGAGAAGAAAATTCCGTTTATTATTAGACGCCCTGTTCCTGGAGGAGGGTGTGAATATTGGAATATTAGAGATTTGGAGCAAGTCGCATTTTAGAATTGGCATGTTTTAGTGGATGATATTCACTACAAAATGTAGAGAAAATCTTTTTTTTCGCGATTTTTTGGTCCCTTCGTGTGTAGGTCGCGTAGAAAATTTTGGGGAAGACTTTTTTGGAAAATCCATTTTTGGACATTTTTTTTGTCCATTTTTGAAAACCCAAAATACTTTATGCCAAATTAAATCGTGAGACCATAATTGAATTTTATGGTGTGGTGGCAAAAAAAATAATTGTAATTTTGTGACGATAATTTTTTATATTTTTATTGCAAATATTTAGGCGATTTTTTATATAGTGGGTATATAGGAATGTCGCCTACAAAAAAGTCGCCAAAAGTCGCCAAAATATTTCGTTGCGAAAATTGTGATTATGAATGCTGTAAACAAAGTGATTTTACAAAACATACTTTAACCCAAAAACATCAAAACCTACATGATACTACATTAAAAGTCGCAAATACTCCTAATTTTGTTTGCAATTGTGGAAAAATATATAAACATTCGTCTAGTCTTTATGCACACAAAAAAACGTGTGTAATTATTAATAAAACAAATACCTCTAGTGATAGTGAAAATACTCATGTCCATACGGTCCAAAATTTAGAACAAAAAATAGATATATTTGATTTGGTAAAATTTTTAATAAAAGAAAATAGTGACATTAAACACATGATGATAGAACAACAAGGTAAAATGATGGAACAACAAAATATGATGATAGGACAACAAAACATCGTATTAGAAATTGCTAAAAACGGAACTCATAACACTAGTAATACGATAAATACCAATTCACATAACAAAGCATTTAACTTGAACTTCTTCTTAAATGAGACCTGCAAAGATGCCATGAATATTAATGATTTTGTTGAATCTATCAAGTTGCAAGTGAGTGACCTGGAAAATGTGGGTGAAGTGGGTTTTGTGGAAGGTATTTCGAACATTATTGTGAAAAACCTGAATGCACTCGATATTACCCAAAGACCCATTCATTGCACCGACAAAAAGAGAGAAACCATTTATATTAAAGATGAAAATATATGGGAAAAAGATGAGGACCAAAGCAAAATGCGCAAGGCTATTAAAAAAGTGGTGACCAAGAACATGCGTTTAATTCCAAAATTCAGAGAGAAATATCCTGACTATAATAAATCCTCTTCCAAAACTTCTGATAGATACAACAAGCTCATTATAGAATCCATGGGTGGCTCTGGGGATAATGACGCGGAAAAAGAAGATAAGATTATTCGCAATATTGTGAAGAACGTGATAGTGGATAAAACGGCGTAAGAAATTTATTATATACTTAGTCTAACAAGTAACCGTTTTTACATTTTGGGTTTCTACACATCCTGGTATTTTTGTTTTGGTAATATTTTTTATTTGCGTATAGATTATTTCAATGTTTTTTAAGCTTTTTAGTTTATTTGTATTATTTTTACAAAGTAACGCACCTGTAGTAATAATATAACGTAACTCTTTTTTATCAATGTCATCTGGTAAATTACATACTACATGACAAGAAGAATCGTTTTTTGCATGAAACCATAGGTCATGGTCGTTACCTTTATCTATGACGTCGAAGTTTTCGGTTTGAGTTTTGCCTATGTAAAAGGTTATTTCTCTCTTTATGGATTGTATAAATATAGATTCGATTTTCATATTTATTATGTGGTGTAATACGTGTTGAAGTAATATAATGTGTTGTAATTTTAGAAAAAGAATCAATTTTATTGTAAATGGAAAAAGCTTAAAAATTATCATATTATATATGTAAGTTATGTCTGAAACAACTATACCAGATAAAATTACCGAGACTATATCAAGTATAGTACAAAAAGGCAATTTTTTTGCAAAAGTGAAGAAAATTGAAGGGTTAGTCTATGGCTGTGCTATGTTGATTACTATATTTGGAAGTTCTATTATAATGAACAGCTTCCTAAATACGCGATTATTGTTAGATAATAATAACGAACAAGATAACTATCAAATATTGATTCGTAGACAAAATGATAAGTTACAAAATTTACATTATAAACTCGATAAAGTTATGGAATTTAATAAACAACTCATGATATTATTATTTGCAAAAAACGACTCTACTAGTAGCTTACATAAACTAAATGATGACTCTATAATTTATGTGAAATCGACTTCATCGAGTTTACCAAATTTATCGAGCGTAACCAGTTTGTCCAGTTTGACTCGCGACCCAAGTTTGTTAAATGATTATTGTCCAGATGATGATTTGCAACGTCAAGAACGGAATATGATAGACGAAGAACGTGCAGAAAAACACTGATGAAAATGAGATTTTGGGAGTGGGGATGGGAGTGGTATTGGAAAAATATTTATCTAGAAAAAAATATAAAATATACGGCGTATATATTTAATATTGGTAATATTATATGTTGGATTATTTGCGTGTATTTTACAGAAGACTCTACAATGCGGTTTACTTTTTTTTCGATAAATTATCAATGCGAACAAAACCGCAATATGACGAATTTACGGATGATGAAATAGAAAATATATTCTTCGAAGAAAATACGCGTTTGCCTTAAATTTCTATGCCGTCTAGTTCGTTATCATATTTTGGTGTAAACATTGTATCAAGATACTTTTTATTATTTTTGGCATCTTGATATCCATCATCAAATAACTCGAGTAAATTGTTTTTTGACACTGAAAAAAACTCGGAATACTTTTTTATAGAGAGAATACTACGTTTCACTCCATTGCAAATGAGGGGCTTTTTGTTGGGCTCTAATTCTTCCCACATACTGGGTGATATGTGCAGTAATTTCTCTTTGTCTAAATACGGATATTTACTAAATCCGCCATCAAAGGTAAACATATTATGATATTTGTTAGTAAGTCCGCCTGTTATAAATGGAATATGCGAACTCGCAAAACAACAATTGATGGCATCTTCTAAAGTTTCAAAATCGGAAAATATATTTGTACATGGCGCAAAATATTTAAGGGTTGTCACACCTACAAACAACCGCCGTAAATCAAAATCATCCGTCTTATAACTACTCAGCAGCTTATACTTCAAGAAATATTCCAACTCGGTTATAGATTTCGTGTTGGTGATGTTATAATCCAATATATTATATACAAAGGCCATGGGGTCGCCTTTATAACACATAAAGAGTCCATTCCAGGCGCCAGCTGACGCACCTGAATAAATGAGATGGTCGGTTTCATATTTTTCTTTTATGTAGGATAAAATCCCCAATAAATAGAACCCTTTATAGCCGCCTGGCGATATAGTAATCAGTTTTTTATCGTTTAAAAAATTGTTGCCCTTGATAAACAAATTCGCCTGACTATTGCAATAAATATTGTTATTGCGCGACGATATAATACATTGTTCTTCCCTTTTAGCACTACGAAGCGCGCGACCGTTTGGTTTCCTGACATTTTTGACCCTCAATGATGTAATGGCGCTATTTATTACAAAAAATATGAAAATTTTGAATATAGACGAATAGGCCATATATATTTATATTATATTATTTTTATGGCTTAAAAATTAATTGGCGTCTTACCATAACCGAGAAATATGAAAATTGCATTGTGCTTCATTATTAACTATGAGCATATTTTAAACAAAGAGGACCTATGGCGTGAATGGATAGAACCCAACAAGGATATTATTAACGTATATTTTTATTATAAAGATTTGGCGAAAATTAAATCGCAGTGGATTTTGCAGCATGTGGTGCCGCCGAGTTATATACACGAGACGAGTTATTATCACGTTATTCCTGCGTATTTGTCGCTTATGAATTTTGCGGCGAAGCATGATGTCGCCAACACGTGGTTTTGTATGTTGACGGACTCGTGTTGTCCGATTATTTCGCCCAAGCGTTTCCGCTATTTGTTTTACCAGAATTATAACAAGAGTATTATGTGTTGGAAACGAGCTTGGTGGAATGTGGACTTTCATAAGCGCGCGAATTTGGCGAAGCTACCAGAAGAACTCCGTTTGGCGAACGACCCCTGGTTCGTATTGAAGAGAGAAAATGTAGGGCATTTGTTGAATTTTGTGAATAAACAAAATGACGTGGTTAAAATGATATGTAATGGCGGTTTGGCGAATGAGAGTTTGTTTGCGATTATTTTGCATGGGTATAAGCAGTTGGACGCGGCGGTTATATCGGCGGTAACGCATCTGACCGATTGGAGTCGGATGACGAGTGCAACGAGTCCGCACCTATTTAAGGAGGCGAACGAGACGGATATTAAATTCATTGAGACCGAATTGGAGAAAAATAAATATGCGATGTTTATTCGGAAAATTTCGCCTGAGTTTCCAGATGCCATTTTGCGACATTATATTTATAAGCATGGGAAGGAAGCGGATATGGCGCTGGTTATTAGGGAGCCGTTTTTTATTTACACATTATGCAAATATGGGTTGGGGTTGATACTTTGTTTGTGCATTGTTTACACTTTATACACTTTTGGGAAAAGTGTAGCAAAAGAGTAGCAAAAGAGTAGCAAAATATATTTAGAAAGATATTGCCATATACTAGTAATGGAAGACGTTGGTGCTCTTAAGAAAGAAATTGAGGAGCTAAGAGGTAAGGTCTCGGAATTAGAGGAGAAGTTGAAGAAGTATACCGCGCCTTCTAGAAGTAAAAAATTTTATGAAAATCACAAAGAAGAACTTTTAGAAAAGATGAAAAAATATAAACCATCGCCTGAAAAACTCAAAGAAACAAATCGTAAAGCATATTTGAAGAGAAAGGAGAAGTTAGAGAAGGAAAAATTGGAACAAATGAATATAGTTATTTAATATATTTAACGACAAATATATTAAATATATTTTCTTTAGGAATAGTATAGAATGGGAGGCAAGCATAAAAAATGTAGGTTTTCAGGCGGTTGTTTATTGACTGCATCGTTTGGTTATAAAGATGGCACTGGAACGCAATTCTGCTCGGCGCATAAAGAATCAGATATGGTAAATTTATTATGTAAATCTTGTGAATGTGGTAGAGCAAGACCTACTTATAACTATGAGGGGTCAAGTGCGAATTTTTGCAAGGAATGTAAAAAGGAAGGTATGGTAAATGTGAATGATAAAAATTGTCATTGTGGTAGTGTAAAACCTACGTTTAATTTTGCAGGTTTGAAAGCGAATTACTGCAGTAAGTGTAAGAAAGACGGCATGATAAATGTAAAAGACGAACCGTGTAAATGTGGAAAAAGCAGTAAACCAAATTTTAATTTTGAAGGTTTAAGACCTGAGTATTGTAGCAAATGTAAAGAACCTGATATGATAAATGTTACCCATAAACTTTGTAAATGCGGAAATGTGCAACCAAGTTTTAATTATGAAGGGCTTAGTCCTGAATATTGCAAGCTTTGTAAAAAGGAAAATATGATTATGCTTCGTAAAAGATTATGTGTAAAATGCAAAGAAGGACAAGCTACCTATAATTTATTTGGACAAAAACCCAGATATTGCAATCAATGTAAAACAGAAGAAATGATAAATGTAGTCGATAAATGCAAAAACGAACTTTGTCTTAATAGTGGAAATGTCAAATATAAGTATTACTGCACGTTTTGTTACCAACATTTGTTTCCAAATGATGAGGCAACGAAAAATATCAGATGTAAAACAAAGGAAAATTATGTTAGGGATTTTTTGAAGGAAGAATTTGATGGGTTTATTCACGATATACCATTGTGGACTGGAAATTGTGATTGTTCGCATCGTCGTAGAATTGATTTTCGCAAGCTCATTGGTAATACTTTATTATGTATAGAAGTAGATGAAAATCAACATAAAAGATATGATAAAAAAGAAGAAGAACTTCGTTATGACGATTTATTTATGATACACGGTGGTAAATTTATTTTTATACGATTTAACCCTGATAAATTTACAAACTTGAATGGCACAGCAAAAAATCCAACTATGAAAACACGTATGGATTTTTTGAAGAAGGAAATTTATGCGCAAATAGAAAGAATAAATTGTGAGGATAATGAAGCGCTATTAGAGGTATCATATTTGTTTTACGATGACTATAATTTTACTTTGCAATAAATTTTTGTTATCGTCACACTTAACTAGTCTTCCATCTGTTTCCGCAGCTTAAACACTGCACAAAAATTGTCATCGGTTCGTCCGAACTGCGGACCTGCTGACAGTAGTGGGTACATTGATTGCTCTTACATTTGCGACAAGTAAAAGTATCCGTAGAAGCTGCAATGGTTGTTTCATATTTGTTCTTGTCCCTTATGATTTTAGCCTTAATCATAGTGTCCCATTTATCAGGCGATAATTCTTGATGCGTCATAAAGGCTACCACATGGGGTTTCATAGTGCCATCATTAATTTGCTGCAAAATTTCGCCCTTTAAATTGGTAAAAATGCTGCGTAATCGGTCTAAATAAATTTGCACAAAGAATTTGTTGTCCCATTTTTTAACAACTTTGCGATATTCGGCTTCCTTCAACGCATAATTGAAGACGCCCTTTTCAAGATTGGAACTATTTTTTTCATTATGTAAAATCGCATCCAACTTTTGTCTAACATTGGCGCGAAAAGAGTCAACATTATCTATTTTACGTAGCGACATTCTGATTGATTTAATTAATCATAATATATTTAAATCAATTTTATTTGTTTTTCTATCTGTTGCTCTAAATGGCTACAGCTTCCTCTTCCTCTTCCTCTTCTTCATCATCTTCCGCCGCATCATAATCATAAGATTCTTCGCTCAATTCGGACCCTAAATCTTCAATGACAACATCATCGCCATCATCTTCTTCCGTTTCATCAGTCTCCTCATCATCGTCATCAAGGTCGTCTTCCTCACTTCCACTACCAGATACATTTTCTTCGGTATCACTACTATCCACCACAAAGCCATCCTTTAAATAACCCTGTTTGGTTTTCTTTTCTTTTGGCACGTTAGCCAACTCATCCTCTTCCTCCTCATCTTCCGCCGCAGTGGCTGCTAAATCTTCAAAACCGCCAAATAATTTTTCATAAATTTTATTCCACAGTTGTAAACTTAAATCGACATAACATTTGCTGCCATTATCTTGTTTCACATATGCTACAATAGCACAGCTACCGAAAAACAGTGTGCTATCAATGGGTGGAGGAAAATCATATTTATTTTCCGAATTAGCGCGTCCTTCCGATTTGGCATAAACCTCTACAAAATATTTTTTACCATCATATTTTGCAGCCCATTCTACTTGTTTTATAAACCCATCGCCCTTCTTGAATCCACACTTTTTATATAATTCTTCTACCTTAAAATCCTTAATCGATAAAGCCTTCAAGGTGCCTACCTTTTCAACAATGATAATAGTTAACGGCTGTGACATATTAATAATAATAAATTGAATAGGTTTAAATAGTTTCTGTAATATTAAATATAATAATGAAGATTTACATTAATAATTTGAATATAGATATTTTATCCGATATAATGAACAAAATAAAAGAACAATATATTACTTCCGAAACGTATATACAAATATACGCAAACGACGGTATTTACCAAATAAACGATAAAACCATACAAAAATGCAACCCAGTCGACCATGACATCCAATTACATAACAATTATTACGAGAATTATACCCTAATTGTAGACCCATCCTACTATACATTAGAACCCATCAATAAAATTCCTTTAGAACACATTTCTACCAAGATGAAGAAATATTTTTATCAAATAAATAAAAATTCTGTTATTAAATTAGTAGTAGAAGGACCGATGCTGGAGGATAATGTAAACATCACAAAAAAAGGCACTACAGATTATGATATAAAACCATGCGACCTTTATTTTGAGACCCCTGATACTATTGATATAAATAATATTTTAATTAAAAAAGAAATAAATGTGTTTTTATCCATGTTAAACTAATATCATAATATACTATGTTATCGTGGGTTATTCAAATTACAGTTATATCAATTATCTTAATATTTTTAGTTCATCATTTAATCAATTTTTTTAAAGCGACTTTAACAGTTCCAAAAATAAAAGATTTAGTAAATGCACCGACTCAAAATTATGAGAATATTTATAATATTTTAAAGAAAACACCAAATACTTATATAAATAACGAATATTCAGGAGGGTATTCAGACTATCCAAAAAACGCAGAGCAAGATTACACCCTAATAGATTTACTGCCTAAAAAAGAGGAACCTTCTATGAAAAACGAATTAAAAAGCTTTTTAAAAAAACAACTACATCGTTCTAGTGAGAATGTCCCAGGGACAAATATCGATGCATTAGATACCAACATGGATTCGTTCTCTGCGTTCTAATAGGCACAGCAATGCGCATTATCTTTTTACAAAGATGACTTAAAGATAATACTCTATTATAGAGTATAATAATGCTCACTCAAAGCGATAAAGAGACTATTCTAAGTGAATTTCCAAATATAAAACTTTCTTATGAAAATATCGTTTATAAGAAGGTTTATAATTCAGATTATATTGTGGCAATACCTCAAGGTAAAAAATGTTTTGCCTGGTTTACATCCTTTAACGACCGAATGGTGTGTTTCATAATGGAACTAACCAATAATAAACAAATTATGAATATTCAAATAACCAATGCGTGTTTTTCAGATGAATTAGCATATGGGACCATTCTATATGGCACTATTTTCTATAATTCAAATAATAAATTTTTTTGTATTGAAGATATTTTTTGTTACAAAGGAAGCAATGTAGACCGCATGTGTTGGGGTGAAAAATTGGCGAAAATAAACCATATGTTAAAGAAAGATTTAAAACAAGTTTCTTATAATAATTCGTTTTTGGTGTTTGGACTACCATTAATGAGTAAAACAAATGAAGAGTTAGAAAACCAAATTAGAGGACTAACGTATGATATTGACAGTGTGCAATATAAACTATTTAGTAGAGTAAATGCCTACTTATACATGGAATATTCCGTTTATAAATCACAAATATCACAAACCGCACAGGTATTACAATATGCGAATCATCCAATTAGTAAAATAAACCGTGATATACCAACACCAACCGAAATACCAAGACCAACCGAAATACCAAGACCAACCGAAATACCAAGACCAACCGAGAAACCAAGACCAACCGAGAAACCAAGACCACCAATAAAAAGAGAGGTTGTATTCAATGTTAAACCAGATGTACAAAACGATATATATTATTTATATTGTTTGAATCATATGCAACAAGAAGAGCAACATGGTATAACTCACATACCAGACTATAATACAAGCGTAATGATGAATAAATTATTTAGAATCATTAAGGAAAATGATAATTTAGACGCATTAGAAGAAAGTGATGATGAAGAAGAATTCGAAAACGAAAATGCCGATAAATTTGTTCGTTTAGATACATCGTATAAAATGGTATGCCAATTTAATCACAAATTCAAAAAATGGGTTCCTATTAAGGTGGTGTCCGATGATACAATAAATATAATTACAAATGATGAACTCGTTTCTATATACAATTTATATGCAGAAAACAAGAATAAAAATAATAACCAATACAAAAACAATAATCAATACAAAACCCAATACAAATCCAATAATCAATACAAAAATAATAATCAATACAAAAACAATAACCAATACAAATCCAATAACCAATACAAAAACAATAACCAATACAAATAAATTTAATCTTTATATAATATATGTCAGGTTCAGGAGCATCAAATTTAGGTTATAGTAATATAGTTCCATTCAGTAATGTAAACGGACAATATGTAAATGTTGGTAGTACAAATAATCCAGCCAACTTTGGAAGTAATGAAATCCCAGGGCTTCCAGGTTTAGCAGGAGCCAAAAGTAATATAGATGCTGCGGCAGGAAAAGTGCCAGGAATTTGCTTATTTAAGGGCGGTTCAAAGGGCCTTAAAAGAAAAATAAAAAATATCACTAAACATTATAAGAAGATGAAAGCTGGAAGTGGAAAAATGAAAAGTTTAAAATTAAAACTTAGAAGAAGAATGGCTTCAAGAATGGCTTCAAGAAGTCTAGCAAGAAAGTTTGCTGGAGGCCGAAGAACACGTCGAAGAAACGGACGAAGAAGACGCACCCAACGCGGCGGATATTCGCAGTACCAAAACAATCAACCCTTTAGTTTATCCTATTCGGTAGGAGGTGTTTTACCAGCGAGTCAATTAGGACTAGCAAACCCTCCACCCATCGCAAGTGTGACAAATGATGCGGTGGATAATTATAATCATTATACCAATACTGGTTTTCCTAGCAGAGGACATTAATCCAATCCACTTTATATATATTAGTTTTAATCTAACATATATAAAGATTACTATTTTACAATACTTATGATTGATTTGCGCAGTGATACCGTAACTAAGCCAACCCCAGAAATGAGAAAAGCTATGTCCGAAGCTGTCGTTGGCGACGATGTATTTGGTGAAGATGAAACGATTCAGCAGCTAGAAAATAGAGTTGCCCAATTATTTCAAAAAGACGCCGCTCTTTTTTTCCCTTCTGGAACCATGAGTAATTTAACATCTATTCTTACCTGGTGTCCAAATCGCGGTTCTGAAATAATTGTCGGAGATAATAGTCATATATTTCTATTTGAACAAGCAGGAGCCTCACAATTTGGAGGTGTTTCCCCCAGAACCGTCCCAAACTTACCTGACGGAACTTTCGATTTAGACACCCTCAAAACAGCTATTCGCGATGATGACATACACGAACCTTCTACCAAACTCATATGTATCGAAAATACACATAATGCATGTGGAGGAAAAGTATTGCCCATTTCATTTATGAAAGATTTGAAAGCGATTGCAGATAATATACCGATTCATTTAGACGGCGCACGTATATGGAATGCCCTGTATGCTTCTAGAAGCACGCCACCAGAAATCGCTAGCTACGTGGATTCTCTTTCCGTATGTCTATCTAAAGGTCTGGGTGCTCCTATCGGCTCTTTATTAGTGGGTCCTACGGATTTTATCAAAAAAGCCAGAAGAATTCGAAAAGCGTTGGGTGGTGGAATGCGTCAAGTGGGTATATTAGGTGCTGCAGGATTAAAAGCATTAGATGATTTTGAAACAGGCATATTATTATATGACCATATACGCACGTTAAATTTGGCCAGAGCTCTAAAAAAATGTAAATCATTTAACGTGCATAATGTGCAAACAAATATTATTTTTATGGACATTGTTACTTATGATAAATCATGGAATAAAGACCATGTTTCTTCAAATATAAATAATTTACTTAAACAAAAAGGGGTTTGTATTTCTGCCTGGGCGCCACTTTTAATAAGAATTGTGGTTCATCGTGACATCAATGAGGATGATATTGAAAAAACAATTATGGCTTTTAAAGAAATAGACAAATATTTGTTATCTACTTCGGTGTAACACAAACGTTTCATAAATTCTTAACTATAAATCGCCGAAACGAATCGTTCCCCTGTTGGACGTGCATATGCGCTTTTTTCATAATCAAATGTGCCGAAAGAGCGGACTATAAAACGGTCGTTACCATCATATTTCGGAAAAAAAGGAGACCGTCCATGAATAGCTCGATTATTATCTACTAAAATAATTTCTCCTGGTTTCAAATTGTATTTTATTCGATGATTATAATAAATGTTTATTATCTTGGTAATCATGTGTTCTGCGAATTCATTGGTGCCAAACATAAGGTCTTGGTCAAATACTAAGGTAGGGTCAAAACAAGAACCATTTAATATAGAGAGCGGACCTCTGACTTCGCCCTCGATAAAATCATGTCCATTTAGTTTGAAAGATAAATCCACTTTCGTCTTCCATAATGGCTGAAAAAGCACTGCTATTTCTTCACTGTCTAGATTGTCCACTATGCTGTCTACTGGTAAAATATAAGTCATTGCATTTGGGTCCCCTCTTAAACATGCTAACGAGAGTATATCTGGCTTCAATCTGGAAAAGGCTTGTTCGGTGTGAACTTCTAATTCAATGGTGCTACCCACACTGGTTTGATTATTTTCCATATTTTTTACAGGGACAATGTCTTGCACCAAATGGCCTTCCCCTTCGGCTTCATATGCTATAATATGTCCAATAAAACTCAAAAATAAGCTTTGAATTTTGGCTAAAAGAGTTTGTTCGCCTACATATAATCTGTTTGTTTCTGGAGTATTTCCAAATTTATCGAGAGGTGCATTTTTAACTAAGAGAAAACCGTTTTTATTACCATTTTCAGCAAAATAGCGTAGTCGATATTTTATGTTTTCTGGCAGAAAGTTGGATAATTCCTTAGCTTCTTGGCAAAATAAATCAGGTTCTTTTGCTGGATTATACGAAAATTGTGCTGCTATATCTTTAAGTATTTCAATTTCTATATCATCTAACACTATTATATTATCTTCAAATTCTTGCATAATATAATATATTGATAAATAATAATTTTGGTTACTTTTTGAAATTCAATAAACATACACCAGATAAATACTTATCCTTTGGTGCATCATCTTCATCTATATCTGCCGAATTATCTGTTTTACTAGCGGTTTGTTTATGATTCGTTTTTATACACATTTTATCAGTTGTTACATTTTTTGGTTGATATATTTCCCTCCACTTTGAAGTATCTGTATTATATTCAACACTATTGGTACCGATTATTTTGTAATTTTGTTTTTTGTAATAGGCTTTTCTTTTTAACCATTGTCGTTGAAATACATCATGCGAGTCAACAAAATCATAAATTATTGGATGAGAAAACTTATGCTTTGCTCTTAAAACTCTACCAATTATTTGCACCACATCTGTTTTAGGTGTTATTAAAAATTCTGCATTAAGCGTGGGAATATCCAAACCCTCGCTAGATAGGCCGTAGCTCGCAAAGATAACTTGTTTATTTTCAGAGGCCTTTAATTCAAGTTCTTTCATCCCTCCAATATAGTAACCAACACTTGCCAAATTTTTACAAACAAATTTCTTATACATATAATGCAAAATATTCAAATTGTGAGCCATTACAATTGTATGTGTTTGCTCCAATGGTTTGACATATGGATTTTCAATATAGTTTTGTTCATATTTCAAAGTCTTTTTACACGTAGGGCATTTTGGTCGCTCACCCTTCCCACATTTTACTTCAATGTTTTCCATACAAGGCATACAATATTTAACCGAATTGCAACACGTATTTCGTATTAGATAATTATTATTTTTATTACAAATCTGACAATTTTGGACCGATTTATCCATGTCTAATTTATGTTTATAAACAATTTCCAAATCAACATTTTCAACGCGAATAAAATCACACAAAGTATTTATTATAAATTCAGTTCTACGATTATATTCACATAATTTACTAATCATCGAGCTATTTTGCGGTTGTCCTTTATAATCTAAAATGGTGTCATTGAATTCGTCGTCGTCTACTTTGTAAGTAACCGCTCTTACTTCAACTAAATGTTCTGATTTTTTCTCCGCTTTATAAATTACATTACCTAAAAACATTTTGAACACATTCGTAGTTCCATCTTTTCTGTCCATTGTTGCAGATAAACCCAACATATATTTGGTTACCACTTTAAAGAGTGAATTTGAAAATGATTGACTTGAAATATGATGCACTTCGTCTATAATAGTAAACCCAAATTGGTCGAACAATGACGAATCGTAATCTTTTGAAATCAAACTTTGTAACATGCATAATACAATATCTTTATCAACAACATCAACAATCGGACCCTGAATTTTTCCCACGCGCGCATTTGGCAAAAATTGCTGAATTCGTTCTATCCATTGATTCATTAAAAATTCTTTATGAACAATCACAAGTGTTTTCTTTTTCAACTTGGATAAAATATACAACGAACCTGACGTTTTACCCCAAGCACAATAAAGTTCTAATAAACCACCTCCAAAACCAACAGTATTACAATGAGTTATAAATTTATTTACCACAGGCTCCTGATAATCGCGCAAGACGCCGTTAAATTCTAAATTTATATCATCGCCTTCTGCAATTTTGTATTGTTTAGGGGTGCCGAATTTTTCTACCCCATAATAATGAGGCACATATAGTTTATTCGCTGATTCGCGATATGCTGGAAAAGTTTTAACATCTGCAGAATTCATTGGCGACCCCATAACAAATGGTTTTACTGTCAAATCATTTTTTATTTGTTTTTGTTGTTCTGCACTTAATTCATTTTTAGATAATGTATATCCTTTTTGACCCAAGTAAGTGTTAAATTCCATGAATGAATGGCGTAGTTGACTATATTATTTAGTAAAATCTGTTTATGTCCTTTTGTAAAAGATTTTTCGCCTTTGAATAAATAAAATCTATGAATATGATATATGGAAAGTTTTTCACAGCTATTTAAAAAACAACATATGGGCGAATTAGTCTTGGTAATAATATTCATAGTTTATTTGATTTTAGGTTTAAAGACTCCAGAACCTATTGCCAATATAATTGATACTTTAGTAGGTAAAATTGTAATCATCCTTATTGTCATATATTTATTTATGCATGCAAATCCTATTTTAGCTGTATTAGCATTATTCGTTGCATTTGATTTAATGAGGCGTTCATCTGCTGCGACTGGATTCGATGCTTTAAAAAAATACGCTCCTTCCGAAGAGAAAAAGGTATCCCAATTTACCGCATTTAACCAATTCCCTTATACTTTAGAACAAGAAGTGGTTGCTAAAATGGCACCCATCATGAACTCTGGTTCATCGCTTACTCAAGCATCATATAAGCCATTGTTAGACAATCTGTACGATGCGTCTCCAATAAACGCACAAAACTAAAAAATAGGCACTATCTGTCTTTTGCGTTGCTCTAATTTTACTGGTGTAAATAATTAGCTGTAAAATTTTTTGACTAATTATTTACGTGTTTACGCCTGATATTTTTGGCATCGAAGGCATTTTCGTTTCACCTGTAGTAATAAGTGTATATGCATAACTGATTAACATAAAAATAAGTATAAACACAATACACCCTATTATGATTTGAAAAATGGTTTTTGTAACAGGACTATCCAACATTGTTGACATATCATAGCTTGGTGTGTTTTTGTCATATTCTACTGCGGTTTCTTCGGTAGAGGACCCTGTTGGTTTACATGAAATATAAATACCATCTCCTATACTCATGGTGTTTGGTCCAGATGAATTGTAAAAAAGTCCTCCTCCTGGCGTTGGAATGGGAAAAGGTTCAATGATACTTCCGAGTGTATCTAATGTAGAACTGCTTAATGATATGGCTTCTATTATGTCAAATATCACCCATTCGGCGCTTTTTGATTCAGTATAACTGTAAAACGGTTTCTTAGGCACAATATTTTCTAGTGTAAACCCTGATATATTTAAATTGGTAGAATCACCATGTGCTGGAGCATTTGTGGCGACACTTTGTATTAATTCGGTAATTAAATTTGACGCAGTAGAAGAATCACTGGATGATTTTATAGGTATGCCGACGAATAAATTAGGTCCACCTTTTACAGGCGTATGTTCTATAATGATTTCCGCATCTGTTTTGGAGCCATTAAATGTGTGAATTGATGGACATGTTATCTGGATTTTAGATACATTGTATTTTTGATTATTATACATTACAGGTGAAACGTTGCTATTATCATAGGTTAAAGAAATCATTACGCCTTCGTTTTTAGCAGTAGTATTGCTTTCGGAATATTTAAAATTATAACTGCATTTTAGGTCACATTTACCTTGAATATTGTCACGAGATATATTAATATTAGGTGTTCTCATTTATATAAAGTATATATAAATAAAATATAAAATTATTTATATAGAAAATGAAATTAACTAAAGGTAAAATAAGCAAATTATATAATAAAAATAAACAGACTTTAAAGAAAAAGGCTAATAAGCGAAAAACTTCTAACAAAAGCAAGACATTTAGAAGAAAACAAAAAGTAAATTTAGCTAGAAAATCGTTAAAAAGGTTTCATTATAAAAAGCAAAAGGGTGGTGAAAATACATCTCCTAAAGCGGATACAGTATCCAATGAAAATATTGAAACTCAAATGACCGCAGATGTAAACGCCAGTAATGAACCAATTAATAATGGTTCTCCATTAGCAGGAGCTGATGTATTGAAGATAGAAGATATAAAAAATATTTCTGTAGATGATGCAAAAACGCCAGCTGCGGAAGTGGTGGCACCAGCTGCGGAAGAAGTAAAAATAGTAGAACCACCTGCAGAAGCAGTAGTAGCACCAGCTGCGGAAGAAGTAGTAGCACCACCTGCAAAAGCAGTAGTAGCACCACCTGCGGAAGAAGTAAAAATAGTAGCACCACCTGCGGAAGAAGTAAAAATAGTAGCACCACCTGCGGAAGAAATAGTAGAACCACCTGCAAAAGAAGAAGTAGAAATAGTAGAACCACCTGCGGAAGAAGTAGAAATAGTAGAACCACCTGCGAAAGAAATAGTAGCAACACCTGCGGAAGAAGTAGTAGCACCACCTGCGGAAGAAATAGTAGCACCACCTGCAAAAGAAGAAGTAGAAATAGTAGAACCACCTGCGGAAGAAGTAGTAGCACCAGCACCAGCCACTGAACCACTAGTTTCACAAACCAATACAGAAATAAAAGCTGATGTCCCTATGAAACAAGAAAAAAACGAAGAACTAAAAGCTGCTATTAATACGGTGGTAGATTATATCTCTGAAAAAATATCTAAAAATGTATCAAAAAATATATCAATGCCATCAGGTGAAAATATACAAAACGGATTCGATTCTATTAATAAAACCGTCGAAACTATGGCGTCCGATAATGCGTATGAGAAATAAATATTTTACAAAGATATTATTCAAAAATTATTATTTCTCATACAAAAGGTAAATATTTCATTGTATTATTATCATAAACAGTAACTTTAAAGGCTTCATTCACACCTTCGATATATACACTATCGCCATTATATAATTTATCACAACCATATTCATTGGTGCAACTTCTCCCTGCACGCGAAACAGGCAACTTCACATTATTATGTTGGTTGCTCGTTGTATAATATTGCCATTTATCACGATTTGTAAATAACGGACGTCCCATCAATGGCAATATACTATCTTTACTAGACCCATTTAAAGGAGTTAAAATTCCCAGTTGTCTATAAGCAGTATCGACCGCACCAATATTGGTAGACACATTAATCGGAACTGCTCCTGGTGGAACCCCATTAAAGCCAGGCACAAAATATCGTTCATCTCTCAATGGTGGATTGTATGGGTTCAATAAAGGGTCGCTAGTTAATGGAGGAATAAAATTACTATATGGCCAACTAGGGATGAAACCGCCAAACCATGTCGCATTCTCTCTTTGGTTGTCTTTGATAACTATTTTTTCAGAAGGTTTATTATTTACCACAATGTTTTGACCATTCGCATTGGTATAAATTAAATACACAACAATGACTATACAAATTATTAGGAAAAACATTGAATAATTTTCAATACATATTACTCCTGGTGGACATTTTTTCATATTATATTATTATAATATAAAAATCCTACTTTACTATTGTCATTATTACCTATTGCAAATAATGTTTATGCGGTTTTTGGAGCACCTCCTAAACTACTAGACATTTTTTTTGCCATTTCCATTATGCTCGACATTCCGCCTCCATTGGTATCCATATTTTCCATCATGCCTTGCATTTGTTGTGCCATAGGCATCATTTTTTCCACTAATGGTGCTAGACCTTTCATGGATTCTGCCAAGTCCATTTGTTGTTTCATTAAACGCTGAGTGTCATTTGTTAAACTCTTAATACCATCGCTACCAAGAACTTTATTTAATTCATCATATGCATTTTCAATAGTTGCCGCATAATCGATTTTGGAACCACCGTTTTTTGGGCGTCCTACCTCAAAATGCTCATCGGTCTTCACATTAGCAGATTCTATATTACTAGAGTCGTCTTCATTTTTTTGAATATTATTTTTGTTTTCGTCATGATGTGGTATAATTGGGTGATTATCCTTTTTTCTTTTCTCATCATTTATTTTATCTATGGTATCACGATGAGTTTTTTTTTCAAAACCCTCCACACTATTAAAACCTTCTTTTAAAGCGAACAAATTTACTAAAATAAGCGGAACACCTAAAACAATAATCATATTTTTACTAAAGTATCTAACTAGAACAGCTAATATTATAAAAAAAACCATATTGTTAAATTTCCCCATAACCATATATCCAATTATGTTAAATAAAGCAATTAGAGCTACTGTTATTAATAACCACTTATTTGTTAATATTTTTGATGCAACGGACTTAACTTTCATTTATATATATTATTTATAATATAAAAAAATTGAATAAAAAATAATAATATTGAAATACTAGAATAGAGAAACCTAAAATATTCAATCATGAATGCGACAGTTGACGACAATATATTCGACGAATATGATATAGACGACGATGAAGAAGACAGTATTATTTATGAAGCAGATGATACATCTAATACGCGTTATAACATAATTTTGTGTGAATTATATAATACAAACTTACACGGTGAAACAAACAATGCATTACTGAAAACGAGTTATCTAGTTTATTGCCGATTTAAAAAACTAGATATGGAATATATTGAAGATTATACGGAAGATTTTAATGCGTATTACCTACACTTGATTAATAATAATGCAGCCACTTCACATTCTGTCTTTAGAAATTATAAAAATATTATATTAAAACAACCGTATATTAAAGCGGAAATAGCAGAATGTGTTTATTTGGAAAATATGGAATGTGTTGCTATTTTGAAAACGTTTTGGATTAAATTAATACAACGCACTTGGAAAAATATTTTACAAAAAAGAAAATATATTTTAAGAAAACGAGCAAATATAAATTCTTTAAAACATAGAGAACTTACTGGTAGATGGCCGAATGATTGTATACATTACCCTGAATTGCGTGGTATGCTTTCCGTCATGGGATAACCCAACGTGGCTTTATTTTTTGGAATGTCTTCTGCCTCTACCAGTGACAGAAACACTTCTTGGACTAGTATGAATAGTTTTTCTTTTGCTGTTTTTATAAGTAAAACCGCCTCGTTGCGTTTTATTTTTTTTGGTACGTTTACCACCAAATGTAACTTCATTGTTTCCCTTCTGAAATTTAAAGGCTTCTTTTTGTAAATATCTCTCAATTGCAGCAGGATTTGTTTTATTATTTTGTATAAAAGCTATAGCGTTTTTCAATTTTTGTTGTCTAACAGGAACTCTTTCTTTATTTAATTTTTCTTGTAATTTACTCAATGCGATTTGTTGTTGTAGTTTTCTTATTCCAGTAAAAGGGTTACCGCTTTCATCCAATACATTTATTTCGGTTCGATTCGGCGCTGCCGCTGATGGTGATGCAGATTGTCCTGTTTGTATAGCCGTATTGATGGCTCTAATAGACGCTTCAATTTGACCCAATAAATCTTCTAATTCTTTTTGATTTTGGACATTAGGTGCGGAGTCGGTTAATGCTTGTAAGTTTATGAGTGCTTGAATGATTGCTGCGTTCGCCTCTTTAATTCGTTCAATCAAACCGTTATTTTCAGACATTAATTTGTTTTTTTCCGTTGTCAATTGCGCAATTTGACCTTGACATTGATTTTGTGCAGTAGATACCTTTTGTGCATTACTAGAGGCCTCATTCGTTTTGTCTTGTAATTGTTTTTGTAAATTTTGAATGGCTGCTTCGTAACTTTTTATTTTTGCATTTAATTTGTCCATTTCCGCTTGATTTGCTAAACGTTGCTTGTCCAATTCTTGTTTAAATCCGTCGGCTTGTTTTTTAATTTGTTCTGCATGTTGACGCGGTAAATCTCCTTTGCTTTTTAATTCCGCATCTAAAGCCTTTGCACGGTCATCTAAAATCGCATTCTGGTCTATTAACGCGCGTAATTTTGCTTCGTTATCATTTATTTTTTTTTGTAAATCAGACTTTTCCGCATTTGTTTTGTTTTGTAAATCACCTAATTGTTGGGTCAATGTCGCTTTTTCAGCTTCTAAAGTTTTCATTTTTTGTGTCAAATCCGCGATTTGTTTTTCCTTGTCACCTATAGCACTTGAATTAGTATTTACTTGTCCCTGTAAACCATCTACTTTTGCCTTTAAATTATTAATATCTGTCGCTAACTTTTGAATTAAACCATTAATGTTTCTTAAACGATTGTTTAAGGTGGTATTGAAGTTTTTTTTGTCATCAATCGTCTTTTGAACGGTTTGATTCATTTGTTTCAATTTATTCATATTATTTATAAAATCCGTTAAGAATTGGGGAGGGTTTGACATATGGTATATAATAAAATAATATTATAAATAATATTATAAATAATTTTATTGTATTTCTAAATTACAACTTGGAACCTTATAACTTGGAACCTTATAACTTGGAACCTTATAACTTGGAATTGATATATTGGGTATCTTTTATGATAGATTCTAAACCTTTTTTAATTGAATTTACTTCCTTTAATATTTTTTCTTGTTCAAACTTGGCGTCTTCTATATTGTGTTTACTTAAATGTCCTTGGTTTGTTAGCTCCTTTATATAACTATTTAATATTTCCAGTGCCATGATTTGCTCTTGTTTTTGTTGCACAATATAATTATAATATGTAACATAATCGTTTTTTACGGTAGATAAAAAGTGGTTTTGCTTGGCAATAAATCGAAATTTCTTTTGTTTTTCAAGTAGCATTCTTTTTTTGGCTTCGATGATTTCTTCTATATGAAGTAGTCTCTCGTCTTTTTGCTTTAAAGTCATATTCGCAGGAACAATTGTATATTCCATTCTTACAATAAATAGTTATTTTATTTGTTTTTATTTGTTTTTATTTGTTTTATTGTTTATTGAAAAAATATAAAATCTTCCTTATATATTATTTAGGATGTCAAAAAATTTAGCAGAACCTTTATTAGCCCCTGACGATAATCGTTTCGTAATGTTTCCAATCAAACATCAAGACATATGGGAAATGTATAAAAAACAAATCGACTGTTTTTGGAGAGCAGAAGAAATAGATTTAACCAAGGATTTAACCCATTGGGAGAGCTTAGACAAACAGGAAAGATATTTTATATCAATGATTTTGGCGTTTTTTGCGGCGAGTGACGGAATTGTTTTGGAAAACTTGGCTTCACGTTTTATGAATGACGTGCAAGTTTCGGAAGCCAGAGCGTTTTATGGGTTTCAAATTGCAATGGAGAATATACATAGCCATACTTATTCACTTTTAATTGAAACATATATTAAAGATACTGAAGAAAAAACCAAACTCTTTAATGCTATCGAACATTTTCCTTGTATTAAAAAGAAATCAGATTGGGCGCAAAAATGGATTCATGATAATCGCAGTAGTTTTGCGACTCGTTTAGTGGCCTTTGCCTGTATAGAAGGTATATTTTTTAGTGGCGCATTTTGTAGCATTTATTGGCTGAAAAAACGTGGTTTAATGCCTGGTCTTACCTTTAGTAATGAACTAATTTCACGTGATGAAGCATTACATTGCGAGTTTGCAGTACTATTATATTCAAAATTGGTGAAAAAAGTAGACAAAGCTCGCATACACGAAATAGTGAAAGAAGCGGTTGAAATCGAAACGGAATTTATTTGTGAAGCATTACCGTGTCGGTTGATTGGTATGAACTCTGAATTAATGACCCAGTATATTCAATTTGTGGCCGACCGCTTATGCGTCCAACTAGGATATAAAAAGATTTATAATGTTACCAATTGTTTCGATTGGATGGAACTCATCTCTTTAGAAAGTAAAACCAACTTTTTCGAGAAAAGAACAGACGCATATGCTTTGGCAAATAAAACGAAAAGCGAGGAAGTATTTGATTTTAGCGAGGATTTTTAGTGCAGCTCTTATTTGATAATACATACTAGGAAAAATGTAGTATCAAATTTTTTTATCGATGGTGGTGACATTCACAATATTGCGAATAATCTTGTCTTCTTTTTCCACGTCGTTATCACCAGAACCACCCATGGATTCTATAATGAGTTTATTGTATCTGTCTGAGGTTTTGGAAGAGGATTTATTATAGTCAGGATATTTCTCTCTGAATTTTGGAATTAAACGCATGTTCTTGGTGACCACTTTTTTAATAGCCTTGCGCATTTTGCTTTGGTCCTCATCTTTTTCCCATATATTTTCGTCCTTAATATAAATGGTTTCTCTCTTTTTGTCGGTGCAATGAATCGGACGTTGCGTAATATCGAGTGCATTCAAGTTTTTCACAATAATGTTCGAAATACCTTCTACAAATCCCACTTCACCGACATTTTCCAGGTCACTCACTTGCAACTTGATAGATTCAACAAAATCATTAATATTCATCGCATTTTTGCAGGTCTCGTTTAAGAAAAAGTTCAAGTTAAATGCTTTGTTATGCGAATTGGTATGCGTAGTATTATTGGTTCCATTTTCCAATACTTTCATCATCATATTTTTAAAATCAGATGTTTCCTTTATAAGTTCCGCATTTTGTTTGACCAGCATCAAAATAAGTTGGTCTTTATCATTTGTATATTCTTTAACTACAATATTAGAATTATCTTCTACTTTACATGTTTTTTTGTGTTTCCACAATCCAGATTTCGTCGCATATTTTTTACCACAATCACATACATTTTCGGCATTTTTGTCTATTTCCGCATTTTCCATATGATTTCCATTGAGACGAATCGAGTGTTTTGCCGTGTTAAGATGAATGTTCCAATTACTTTTTTTAGAGCAATTAAAGTCACAATAAGAGCAATAAAATTCGGCATTTTTTGGCATTAATTTCAGTTCCATTTATATATATATTGGAAATATTAAAATGCCTAAATATTTATCTTAAAAAAATAAAAAAATTTTATCGTCACAAAATAAAAAATATTTTTTTTGCCGCCACACCATAAATTTCAATTATGGTCTCACGATTTAATTTGGCATAAAGTATTTTGGGTTTTGAAAATTGGACAAAAAAAATGTCCAAAAATGGATTTTCCAAAAAAGTCTTCCCCAAATATTTTCATCAATACTACATGTGAAGGGACAAAAATCCCATGAAAAAATCACATATTATCTACATTTTGTAGTGATTTTCTCTATTTTTTTGCTTTTGCTTTCGTAGCTTTCACTTTCGTCTCTTTCACTTTCGTCTCTTTCACTTTTTTGTCAAAGAACTTCACATCTTCATATTTCATTTGCTCTCTTTTATTTTTATTCATCGTGGAAATTCTACCTAAAAACTGCGGAAATTTGGCGAACCCTCTTTTACTGCACTTTGTCGTAGCTTTAATGGTGTTTAATGCCACATAAGGGGCTAGTTCAAAATTAAACAATGTATCTAATAAATCTCCGTCAGACAATGAGTCCGCTGAATACACTATGTTTTCCAGTCGCTTTACTTCATCTCCGCTATTCAAAACATTATTTATATAATTCTCGTGAACCATCAATGTATGAATATCATGTGACATCCAATAGTATTTCACTTTCTCATCAATGCTATTTTCCTGTGAAAACAATTGTCCAGTCGTATCAAATATATTTGCACTCTGTATATTTTTGCTAGTATCTCCGCCCTTTATTGTGCCCAATTGTAAGGTATTTAATATAAATCGAATATCTCCGTTGGCTTGTTCGTATAATTTATCTACACTAGACTTGTTTATTTTAATATGTTCAGCAGTGACTACTTTATAAATCAATGCATAAACTTCGTCGTATTTAGGTTTGGCCAATTTAATATCAAAACAATAATTCAAAATGGGCTTGATATTTTGACTATATCTATCATCACAAATACAAATAATCGGAATCTGTGTTTCCTTGATGCACTCCGTTAAACACGCCAGAAACCCATAATCGCCGCTACTGCTATCAATATCACTCACTACTAGCGCATTGTCTTGACCATCAATGGTTTTCTTCGTGGTCAGCAACGGTTTAATGGTTTTATTTATAGTTTCTTTGTCCCTATCTTCATCAATCGATAAATGAATAATATTAAAATCGTGTTTTTTAAGCATCAATTCTACCAATAGTGATTTGCCAACACCATTTACACCAGAAATTAATGCACATTTTGTTTTTTTATTGTTCACATCCCAATCCAAAAGCCATTGAATAAACGGTTGTATAACATTTTTGTTACCCACAAATTCGCCCAAATGCGTTGGTCTATATTTTACGGTAAACATGGTTGTCCTATTATATAGTATTTATTTGTATATTTATTATGTTTGTGATATTTATACAACAAAAATAATCATTTTTATTTTCTATATAGCTTATATTTATCTATTTCATATTTTATATTTATACTGACATCATATTAAATACAAAACCCTACTATTATATATTATGATTACCTGTAATTTGATGGGCGGTCTTGGAAACCAAATATTTCAAATTTTCGCAACTATTTCGTATGCCATGAAAAGCAGAAACCAATTTAAATTTATCGATAAAGATACATTAGGTGGTGGTTCTACAACGCTACGATATACATTTTGGAATTCGTTTTTTGCCAATTTAAAACCATTTTTAACTTCTACTTTTCCAGGATTACATGTTATCCGTGAAAAAGGTTTTCAATATAACGAATTATTAGTGTTAGAAATGATGAACCGTGATGTATTATTAAGCGGTTATTTCCAAAGTTATAAATATTTTCAAGAAAATTACGAAGCTATATGTAGAATCATTGGTCTAGGTAAAATGAAAGCTAAATTATTATTAAGTTTGGATTTAGTTGGTAAATCATTAGAAAAAACAATCAGTATGCATTTTAGATTAGGTGACTATAAAAAAATACCTGAATATCATCCAATCGCCACCTACGAATATTATGAAGGGGCTCTAACACATATACAGAAAGAGAAACCACACGAAGATTTTACCATACATTTTTTCTGTGAAGACGATGACTTTGAGGAAGTGAAAATCACAGTAGACAAATTAACGAAACGTTTCCCTAGATATTGTTTTGTTCGATGCGATAATACATTAGCAGATTGGGAACAAATGCTTTTAATGAGTTGTTGTCATCATAATATAATCGCAAATAGTTCGTTTAGTTGGTGGGGAGCTTATTTTAATTCACGAGATGACAAAATAGTGTGTTATCCGTCAGTCTGGTTCGGTCCAAGCGCAAATCATGATACGAGTGATTTGTGTCCGCCTGAATGGATAAAAATCAACCTTTAATCCACTTTTAGAAAAAGTGGAGCAAAAAAATATAACGAAGTCACAGACAAACATGTTAGAAAAATATAATTTCTAATATATTTGATAATATGTCATGAACTAATTTCAAGAACGTAATAAAAAAGTAATGTTTTGCTCCACTTTTCCAAAAGTGGATTTGGCTCCACCTTTTTCAAAGGCGGTAACCGTGGTTGCGTAATAAGTCTGGAACTTTGTCTCCATTTCCTTTTGCATTAAAAGCCGAATCATTATGAATTCTATGTTTTACCAGAATTTCTTGAAAATTAAAAAATTTCTTGTTTTGATTTCTCAATCTTAACCACATATCATAATCTTCAATGCCATTTTCATTCCAATAGCACAACTCTTTTCTGGTGATAGAACTTGAATTTATGACTGGATTTACCGAACTAAAATCAAAATTACTAATATCACCGTTAGGTATAGGAGGGACGACCCCATTTCTATCGCCGAACCACACACAATTCGAGCCAATCACATCATAATTATTTAAAAATTTGGCTTGTATTTCTAATTTTTGTTCATGCCAAATATCATCCACGTCAAGCAAAGCAATATAATCATAATTACATAATTTTATCATTTCATTTAAGGTATTGGATTTACCTCTCATTGGATAAAAATCAATTACGCGTATTTTATCACTTTTGGCTTCATATTCTTTGGCTTTTTGATAAACTTCCGAGTTAGGCGGATGACCATTGACGCCAATTAAAAGTTCCCACTCATTATACGTTTGTTTCAATACAGATGACACCGATTCGTCGATGTATTCGATACCATTATAGATAGGAATTAAAATACTAATCATACACACCCTTTAGAAAAGGTTACCCTAAAGTAAACGAATCCACCTTTATCCACCTTTGAAAAGGTGGAGCCAAACCCTAAAATACAATTTTATCTGATATTTGTATCACACTTCGTTATAACCTTTTGCTCCACTTTTTCTAAAAGTGGAGAATTCTCTGAAACATAAACCAATTATCTAATCCAGGCAAACCTTCTCTAAATAAAGTGAAACTATCCACATCCGAGAGAATACAATCTACCAACACAATTTGGTCATCTTTCACCAAATAGTTATGAGTAAAATATCGATGTAATTTAGTGTCGTATGTTTCAGCCCACCAATCCATTTTGTCTTTATGAAGAAAGAAAAACCCACCAGCAATGGAAACTTGATTGGGAGGTATTTCTTGCACAGGAAGCCCATCGCTATTTTTTTGATTCACCAATTGATATAAATAGTTCATCGAATTATTATTGTTATTAACACAAGCATAACAAACTTTGTCCCTATGTTTATTCAACACTTCTGAATTCGCTCCCCACTTGCTTAATTTAATCGTGTGTGTATCATCGTGCCTATTGCGAAAATATCCAATATCACACCAGCCATAAAAATCGGTATCAAAGTATTTTCTGTCGACAGTCTCCTTTACAAATTGAATTTTCTCGGACCATAGCATATTTAGTTCCCAGCAAGACTTATCATTAAGTAATACATTTCTTTCATGATTTTTGACCCAAAAATCCTTATATTTATAGTTATAGAATTGGTCCAACGGTTTGACTACGATTTTAATTCGAACATTATCTTTTGCTTGCTGAGGAATGTGCTTGCTGCTATGTTCGTCGGTATAAATCACTAAATTAAATTCATTCACAATAGAAATCAAATTCGTCATCCATTCAATATAAATGGATGGGTCAAATTTTGATTTAATAATGTAAAAACAACTGGAAAAAGTAATTGACATAATAATATAAACGCTGATTATTTTATATTATTATTTTTATTATTATTTAGAAACTAACACGTTATTTAATATATCGCTCTATAATTATGAATAATAATAATTACGGTTTTGTGTTTAATGATATATCTATTATAGATAACTTATTTATAAAAAAATCTAAAAATTCGTTAGGAAAATATAAAATTAATAACGAGATTAGTTTTTATTTATACATAATAAATAATAATATACAATTTAACATGCCTAATTTAATAAAACACACTGACGGAGAAATTGTATTAGAGTTTATTGAAAATTCTAATATTCTTACATATAAGATTGATAAGACCAATTATATATTTTATGTTAATAAAATTAGGGAACAGCTCAATATTTTACATTCTTCGAAAATTAATATATCACCATTTGCATTAAAAAAGGATTTACAAATTGAAATTAAAACAAAAATTATAGATAGATATAATGAATTTAATTGGATTTCTAACTCTTTATTTAACTCTGTTACATCTGTAAATAATATTAAAATACAAAATATATCCAATTACTGTCATATAATACAAGACAAAATTTTCAAATATTTGAATGAACGTAATTATTATAATTTGATTCATGGAGACACGCATCTTGGAAATATATTAATAGATGAAAATGAAAAAATTTATTTTATAGACCCAAGAGGGTATTTTGGAGAAACAAAATTATTTGGATTGTATGAATATGACTATGCAAAACTCCTTTTTGGTTTATCAGGTTATAGTGTATTTGATAATATCAATATAGATGATTTAGAAATTACAGATAATAATTTGAATATTAATTTTATACGTGATTATGAATATATTTTTGAATCAAATTTGTTTGATAATATTACAAAATTACTATGTTTAAGTATATGGTTAGGTAATAATAGTTGTTTTATTAATGTAAATAAAAAAATAACTAGCTTAATGATTGCTTTTTATTATTGTGAAAAATATTTAGATTTATTTTAGAATCTAGATTTTACTAAATCAATCCAATAGTCCATTTTTAATTTTTCATAATTAAAATTTTTATCTTTAAATTCTATTAATGTTTGTTGTAAAAGATTTTCATTAATATCAGTCCATTCATCAACTAATAATACAGGCAAATCTTCATATATTATATCTAAAAAGCTTTTTTTCATAATAACAATACAACCTAGACATAAAGCTTCAAATGTTCTAATACAATCAAAACCATGACCAAAAGGGCTTACTACAAAACTAAAATTACTCATACGTTTATACGATTCACTTCTTGATAATAGGGTTGGTTCATAAAATATAATATCTTTTGGAATAATATTTAATAATTTTTTTCGCCATCCTCCATGTCTATCGTCTGTAAAATTAAAATGAAAATTACCATATATTTTTGGTATTCTTTTAGAATAATGCACTGAATCATTTATTATATTTTGTAAAGAACTATTTTGTGTTTCAAAACTTTGTTTATTTTCACCAAAATAAGACATAGTAGTTAATGTCCAAAAGTTCAATCCATAAGGAATACTAGTAAATTTATCATTGTTAGATATTGTTTTATTAATTGAAAACCAATGTTTAAAAAAAGGATTTGTTGTTATTTTGTTCATAAAACAATTATCTATTTCTAGAGGTAATTGTGTATCTTCCATAGCAGAAATTAATATAAATGGTTTTTTAATGATATCTAGAAACATATTTAATTTAGCTAAATGTGACATTGAATGTAAAGCAAAAATGATAACTCTATCTTTAGAATTTAAAAAATCCATATCTATTTGACAATTATGATATTGTGTTAAATTTAAATCCGCTATTTTTGAGAATAGAATGGGTGAATAGTACATATATTATTTTATTTAAGTTATTATATAAAAATTTGAATATAAACTTATTTATATAATGAATAAAGTAATAATAATATCTCAGCCTTGGGGAGGATTAGGCGATAATTTACAGTTTTCAACATTACCAGAATTATTTCATAATAAAGGTTGTCATGTATATATCTCTGAAAACAACCAAGTACGCAATCATGAAATATTTGATTTGGTATGGAAACAAAACCCTTATATTAAAGGAATTATTACAGATTCTGAAGGTATGTTAGTAGGTTCTAGTATGCAAGACAAGTGGCCGCCAGAAAGCCAAAACGAATATTTTATGCATAGAGTTGAAATAGCACATGGTTTTACTGGAACAAATTTTTATCCAAAAATATACTATAATCCATCATATATACCTGAATTATCAAATAATATTATAATAGATTTAACTGGAAGTTCTCAAGTATATAATATTGAAAAATATGTAGAATATATTGACTTTTTTGTTCCTTTAATAGAAAACAAAAATAAACAAATAAAGGTTCTTTATTTTGAAAAAATAAATCCTGTTAAAATATTTGAGGAGGTATATAAATATTTAGAACAAAAAATTAAACACATAGAATATTTAAAAATTAATAGTCTAATTCACTATTGTGATGTAATAAAAAGTTGTGATACACTTATAATAGTTAACTCAGGTATTAACTCTTTGAGTTCTGCTATAAAAAAAGATAATATAACGCCAAATATATTATGCTATAATCCATGGTCACATTTTACACCACAAGCACTAAAAGGGTTTTATTGCTATAAAAACGTAGAATATTTTCAATCAAAAATTTAGTAAAAATAGTTGAATTTACAATTATCATATTTAGTATTAAAACCTGCACAAGAAAAATGACCCCATAATGGCATATGTATATGAGTTTGTTCGCCAAAAAATAAGGACAATAAGGCAAAATTGCTTCTAGACAAGATGATTTTTTTTGATTTAGATAATAAAAATAAATCGTAATTGTAGTCGTTGTTTTGTACTACCAAATCATATTTAAAATTAAGTTCAGGAATGTTAGTCAAAGGACTTGCTATTATTACTATTTTAGAATTAGGAAATTCTTGTAATAAAATATCTAATTGTTTTTTAATTTTATTGCTCGATAATGGGTTTTGTTTATTATATTGATTATTTGGTCCATTTGTAAAAAAACAATTTTTATTATTATCTATTAAATTAATATAATGGTTACTACATATACTTCCATCATAGTCGTTTTCCCACCATTGGTCATCTAATCTTAAGTGTATAACTATACTATTTTCTATATCAAATGGTATCAAATAATTTATAGTATTTAAAGTATAAAATTCTTTTATAGTTTCATAAAAGTGTTTTTTAAAAAAAGACAGCATATCACTGTGAATTTCTTGAACTATTTTACCCATTCCGTAACACATATCAGTTACACCAGGTCCTGATATATTTATGTTATCATTAGCGATTTTATTAATTTCAACCACATTATTCGCTAATAATTTATTATTATGATTATTAATTATAATAAATATACTTTTCATGAAAATACTATCTGTAAATCTAATATGGTCTTTGTTATAGTTTAAAATATAATTATATTTATAACAATAATAAAACTGAAATAATATACTTAATATCTCAGTTCCAATCCTATCAGGTCTAGTTTTTAGATTAAAAATCATATATATATTAATAATATATTATTAATATATTTTGTAAATATTACGCTATTTGATTATAATCATCAAATAAATAACAATCATTGTGTTTAAATATACTTTCATTATCATAAATATAAATTAAATCTGTTTGTTTCTTTAAAGCTGTGTATCCAACCATGCTATCTTCAAAGCCTATAATAAATTTTTCATTATTATAATACTTTTTCTTAGCAATTTCATAACAAATTGATGATGGTTTAGGTAAATTATAATCTTCTCTATATATCCATTGTTTAATATTATTTAATAAGGGGAGTTTTTCTTTAAAAATTTCAACTGTTTCTTCATTAGTATTTGTAACAACACAAAAATTAAAATCATTTTTTATTAAAAAATTTAAAAAAATATCACTATTTTTTGTATAAGTGATAGATTCTTGTTTTAATAATTCTCTTTTTGCAAATTTTACATTATTTATGGTTTGTTCGTCGAATACATTTTTTAAAAAATTATCTATATTATCATTTAAAATAATATGGTTCCATTCATTTATATTTAAAAATGGCACGCCGTATATTTCAAAAACTTTTTTATAAGAATTATAGTGTGCCTTGTTAGTTTCAATTATTGTTCCATCCATATCTAAAAAAATAAAAAACTCCTTTTTATTATGAATATCCAATTTAGGATGTTTTAATTTTTTAAAGCATTCATTTATTGTTTTATTAAAATCCGAAAAAATATACTTTTCAATATTAACCCTTTCGTCAACTAATTGAGTATCATATGGCCTAGGTGCAATTCCTTCACATTTAGTATTATTATACTTAATTTTATCAACATTAATATTTAAATAATTACCAATAATATTACATATTTGATATTTTGTAAATTTATTGTATGGATTATAAAAATGAAAAATTCCATTATATGATTCATTAACACAATCAAACATAAAACTACACAAATCTCTAATATATAATGGTCTCCTAATACAATAATTATCCTCGATAAATTCTTTGTTATTTCTTAAATCCATAATATTTTTTCCAATTAAACAAACAGCATTATCATGAATTTTACTTAACGATGAATATAATACTGGTGTTCTAATAATGCAATATTTTTCACAATTTGTTAATACCCTATATTCTGATATTAATTTTGAAATACCATAATTTTGTAAAGGATTCTTTAAACTATTAGGATAATTTGGTTGTTTTGACCCATCAAACACATAATCTGTAGATAAATGTATAAATTTTATATTTAATTTGTTACATACATAAGAAGTTATATGTACGAGTTGTATGTTAGTTTGTTTTATATTGTTCCAATTATTTTCACAAACATCAGTCAATCTCTCTACAATACAAAACACACAACAAGTAACATTATGTTCCAATAAAAAACACTCTAATTTAGTTGAATCAGAAAAATCAATTTGAAACATGTTATCACCTTCAATTATATTTTTATTATATGTTCCAATATAATTAACATTTTTTGAATGAAGAAATTTACAAAATTCTTTTCCAACTAAACCAGAAGCACCTGCTATTAATATCATTATTATTTTATAATAATTATCTTTAACTTTATATTTATTATAATAATATTTTACATTTGTATCTGTAAAATATTTACACCCTTGATAATTTAGGTAAAAATAACTAATATGTATAATCAAATTTTGGAGTAATTAATTTATGTATTAAATTATCATCTTTCTTTAATGAAAAACAGTTTGACCAAAATTTTACATCATCATAAATTTGATTCCAACATTCATCATTTACTTTAAATAATTTTTTTGTTCCTATTCTATAAGTATCAAACCCATTTTTTGATAAGAAATCTACTATATCCTTCATAGGATTTTTTATTCCTGGACCTCTAATATCATCTAAACAATCACTACATTCAAATATAATATATTTTGTTTTTGGTAAATATTTTTCAAACCCTTTAATAACATTACCATCATTGCCTTCAGTATCTATTTTTATAAATTTAATTATAATATTTTTCGTTATTAAATTCATTATCTAAAACATCATCTAATTTTTTTACATCTACATCACATATTTTTACACCTCCACCTCTTAGTCCAGCTATTCCATTTCCTGTATTATTATTATCACTATGTTTCCAATTATAGAAAGAAGTTGTTGTAGTTTCATTTGAAATACAATGTTTAAATAATTTTAAATTTTTATCCAAATTTATTTTTGGTTCTAATGCTAAAATATTTACTGGATTAGGCTCAAAACATAATATTTTTTATTTTCTTCTACACATATATCTTTTAAATTATCTATATAATCGCCTACACAGCAACCTACATCAATACCAACTATTTTACAATACGTATCATCAATATTTGTTATGTATTTTTTTAATCCAACTAATAATTTTTCGTGACCATCTTCACCCAAAAATTCATGTTTTTTATTAACATAATAATTTGCTAATTCTAAACTATTCATTATATTTATATAAATAATATAATAAAATAAAATATGCATAATTACGCACAGTTACAAAGGTATAAAATTACTTTAACTTATTATACCAAAAATCTAATAAATCCTTGATGGTATTTCTTATCTCTATTTTTGGTTCCCATCCTAATTCACTTTTTATTAAAGAAGCATCGCCATCCTGATATTGTATGTCAATTGGTCTCCATAATTTTTCATTTATTTCCATTTTAATATTTTCTAAATTGCTTTCTTTAATTAACATATCAGTGTATTCCCTCATTTTCATTGGTTTTCCACCACATACATTATAAACTTTTCCATTTGAAATTTCAGTTTTAGTTGCAACTAAATAAAAGGCATTCGCAATATCACGAACATCAGTAACAGCTCTAATAGTATCTAGGTTCCCTATTTGTAATATTGGTTCTTGTTTACCAAGCATCATGTTGGCAATTTGAACTGCATCGGATGCAATTGAAAATCTTGCTCCTCTTCTTGGACCAGTAAAACAAAAAGGTCTAATAACGGTGGCTTTCATTTGTTTATTTTTCATACGTTCACATACATATAAATCAATAGCGCATTTAGAGGCTCCATATGGATTTGCTGGTAAAATACAATTATTTTCATTTATTTTTCTGCCGTCTATCCCTTCATTACCATAGACTTCGACTGTAGAACAAAATATAAAGTGACACTCTGGTTGATGGTCTTGTAAACATGTGATTAAATTTATAGAGCCCATTACATTTGCCTCCCAAGTTCCTATAGGGTCTTTAAAACTGGTTGGAGGATGAGTTTGTGCCGCTAAATGAAAAACAACATCGAACCTTTGTTCTTTAAATAATTTATCAATTGTTCTGTAATGAACAATATCTCCATAAAAAAAAGTTATTTTATTGAATTCTTCTTGTGTTAATAAATCTTTTATTTCTTGTTCAGAACCACGTGTTCCGCGTAAAATACCATAAACATTATGTCCTTCTTTTATTAAAATTTTAGCCAAATGTGGGCCTAAAAAACCAGTTATTCCAGTAATTAAACAGTTCATTATACAAATTTATTTAATTTGTATTTAAGTAATTATTTTGTTAATTATTTGTGTTGTACTTTTTCCATCAACCAAGTCAAATAACTTTATATTTTTCAAACTTGGATGTTTTTTTATTATTTCATCTCTTTTATAATCAGAACCTTTAAACCAAGTATGCGGATTTATTATATTCATAATATTATCTAGTTCAATTTCTAATTCATCGTTTATTTCTTCATACAAAACTATTATGTCAATAAATTCATAATGTATTAACATGTTAATACGGTCATCTAATTTATTTATAGGTCTTGATTTCCCTTTTAATCGTTTAATTTGTTCATCTGAGCTTAAACAAACAAATAAATGGTCGCAATTTTTTTTACATAATTTTAAGGTTTTGATGTGTCCTTCATGTAAAATATCAAAACAACCGCTAGTTAAACCAATATTATTGAATTTACTTAAATATAAGTAATCTTTAAGATGACTTTTACTATATATTATTTTTTGTATTTGTTTTATATTTATGTTAGATATACATAATACTTCAATATATTCTGTTAAAATAGAATGTTCTTTTTCTAAATCAATAAATGTTCCAGATGTTATTTTTTTTCCATCAGAAAAAATTGCACCTTCTAATAAAATAATTATATCATATTTATCTTTTATTTCTGTAATATTATTGACAGTTAAAATTTCCAAATTAGTATTATTTAATTTATATTTATTATTATTTTTGAAATCCATAATCTCGTTTTCTTTTGGTTCTCTTTCTACAACTGATGTTTCATAATTGTTTTTATCTCTATTATATATATCTTTAATTCGTAATAAATCGTTTTTATCCGTATATTCAATTTTATCTGTATATATTTCTATTTCCATTAATATACCATTATCAACATATGAATGAATACCATGAAATGTATCTCTTGGAACATAAACAGATTCAAGTAAATTTAGTATGACAAATTTATCAAATAAATTTATTTTAAAACTACCTAATAAAGGAATTAATATAGTATCTTTTTTGAAATGACAATGTAACGATGTTTCTTGATCTTTATTAACATGTAATATCCATATACCAATATATTTACTTTGATATGCTAAATATTCTTTCCCCCAAGGTTTATCGTTTACTTTATTTAGATAATCAATCTTTTTTGAATTTTCTCTATTTCTTGTTAAAGAACTAAGACAAATACTCTGTTCTTCCTTCGTATTTTGTATAAATTTCATAATATATAAGTTTAATATTAAATATATATATATTAAACTTATATTATAATCTTATTAATCCAATAATTTTGTCTCGTCTTGTCAAAAAATTTATTATGTCGTTCAAGTTTTTTTGGTAAATTGTATCATTAAAAATAAATAACTGATTATTTCTTAATATATCTAATTTGTGAAAAAAAGTCCATGTACTTCCACTTGGCAATATAATTATTTTTTCACATTTTGCAGCTATTTCCCATAACTTTAATAAATTTTCACAATTAGGTTCAGGATATATATTAAAATCATTATCAATAAATTTTATATTTTTATTGTTGCTGAATTTTTTGTCATAACAAGATAATATAATATTATTATCGATACTTAAATTAGTTATTAAATTATTTAATAAATTAATATTAAACGTTATAGACCTTGGTTTATAATTAAAAATAAATATAGTTTTTTTGTAATCTAATTCTATAGTGGTCGAAACACTATCATAATGATAATTATAAATATTATCTAGCATTTCTTCGCCATTCTCAATAATAAAATTTAGATTAAAATTATAATTACTATTCATATAATTAATTAAATTTTTGTATGATTTTAAAGCACCGTATATTTCAAAATCGTCGTCTTGAAAATATTCAGACTTACACCAAGTATTAACAAATAATATATTTTCCATATTAATATTAAGTATTTTTACGCCAGTTTTTTCCATTTTATTGTTTAATAAAAGAGACAATAAATCTTTATTTAATAAATCTTCTGGTGGACCACCGTTTACAAGAGTATTATTATAACTATTTTCTATGGGATTTATTCTATTAATATTTGGTATATTTTTAAAAAAAATATCGCCGTTTATAAAATAATATAAAAATTTAATGTCTGGATTTTGTTTACAAATTAAATTAATGAATAAAGAACTAAAATAAATATCACCTATATGATTGACATTATAAAAACATATTTGCATTATTTTAAGCTAAATAAATAAATAAAATAAAATAAAATAACGCATACTTTATCCATATACTATCCAGTTTTTTCTAGGATTATGCCAAAAATTTTTATAGTAAATTTCTCCGTCACTAATTAACGCAGCAACATAACTGAAACTACTAGGCGATATTACTAATATATCCGCGGCAACCATACCAATAAATGATTCAACAATATCATAATTTAAATAAAATTTAACATCTGAATTTGCTAAATCCATAAATTTTGATACATCACCTTGTGAATATATGTGAAATAGGACATTTTTATTATTCTCATATTTCTTGCGTATTGTATTCATTATATCTAAATAATAACTATTGTGCGTAGTCACCCTTTCACCTGCTCGACCTTTATCGTGTAAATTTGCCCTTCTTATATGAATAGCTACATTTAGTTTGTCATTATTAAAATAATCTCTATTTTTATTTTCCCAGAAGCAGTCTTTAATAAATTTCATATGTTCATTTTCACAACATTTATCTATATTACTATCAGAATATTCCCTAACTATTTTTGTAAAATCTAATCTTTCAACATTCATATCAGAAGCAACATTTATTATATTATTCTTTAAATTCATAGTTTTTTCTAAATTATTGATATATTCCTTATCATTATAATAATTATGTTCTATCTCCTTTATTGGGCTGTAAGCAAAATTTAAGTTATGAATTTTACAATAAATATACGTCTGTATTATCTTTTGATATTGCGCACCAAACCCATCTGACATTTCTATAGTTGTGTAAATTTTGCTCATATAATATATATAATTATATATAATTATATCTAAATAATAATCATAAAAATATTATAATTAAAATAGAATATAAAATATTAAACACATTCACATTAATATTTTATTATATGCTCGACCAAGAATACATAATGCTTATTATGAATTGCCAAAAATACCAAAAGAAGGCCAAATTTCAAAAGATGACCTGGCTCTCCCATATTCCTTCCTATTTGCGTTACTACCACGTAATCGGCAATCCTGATTTAGAAGGCGCCAAATACCAATTCGACGACACTCATAATATACTCTGGGTCAAAGTGGCTGACGATTATAATTCCCTACCTAAAAAGGTAATTGCCTCTTATGAAGCGGTTTATGAAACATTCAATTTTAGATATTTATTTAAAACGGATGACGACCAAATATTAGTCAACCCCAAGTTCTTCGACATGGTAGTAGGGTTAATAAGCAAACAAACCCCCAAAATCCATTACGGCGGTTACATTGTGGATGTCCCCAAACCCTATTTATCGGAATATCATAGAATACATCCTGAGTTACCCAAACAATTACCGTTGTATGTAACGAAATATTGTAGTGGGCGTTTTTACTTTCTCTCTAAATCCGCAATAACAAGTTTGCTTTCCAAGAGAGAAAATATAGAAAAGGAGTATTTAGAGGACTACGCGATTGGCTTCAATTTAGATAATATATATAAAAATAATATGCTTCCATTAGCAACGAACAAATTTTTCACCGATATTGAATTAAGCGATTTCCCAAGATTAGTAAACGAAAATAAAATATAAATTTATAGTATGAGTAATTCCCGAATTAATGAAAATAATTCAAAAATGACAACATATGACCAAATAGTAAATATAGAAGATGTTTTAGAGGACCGATTTGTTACACCTATTAATTATAATGCAGACGACGAAACCGCTGATTATATTATAAAAGGATTAACGGATTTTAACAATTCCGTAGCAGTAAAACAATCATTACGATATATTCCTTATAACGATTTGCACACTGGGTATAACAATTTACATTTTATGAAAGATAACAAAGCGGTTTTACCAGGTAAAGAACAGTTGGAGTCGAGTCCATTGTTTGATATTTTAAAACAAATGCCAAAAGGTGCACAACATCACGCGCATTTATATACATTTATAGACTATCCAAAAATAATAAAATATATATTGGACAATCAAGAGGGATGGGAAGACAATTTATACATATGCACAGACCCCAATAGTAATTATTACTTGCAACCGCTTATGTTACCTAAAATTGAAGACTGGCGGAATATAACTAGTTTTGATGAAAATGGCAGTCCAAATGATGCATATAGTTCTTATGAAAACGGCATGCTTAATCCACCGATAAAAGCTATTAGTATTGAATTTAATGCACCAGAAGATGAAAAAATTACTAGTTATGCTGAATATTCATATAGCAATAATAAACGAAAGTTGATATATGCAAATTCTTTAATAATGAATAATAAAGAATTTAAAGATGAAGACAATATTGATTATCATTACTTGTATCCTGGAGAAATACCAGATATAATAATTTTGAATTATTATTACAAAATGAAGGACCAAAAAACTACTACAGATAAGAAAAAATTTTTTGACTATTATAAGAGAAAGCTAACTGAATTATATAAACCAGAAAATTATCGTAAAGCATTTTTTATAAAACTGACAAATACTAATTTTGATTCATTGTGCATTAAAAGAAAAAATAATGAAAGACCGTTTTTTAGTGATAATATAAATTATTTATTTCCTGATTGCGAAGCGTTCCCTTCATGTATTTATGAAATGTGGGCATTTAGTCAACCTTTTTATGATTTATGGATAAACATTTTTATAAGACAAAACGTTTTTGAGGGAGAAAATAACAAAAGCGAAAAACCTAACAAGGATTACCCTACAAAATGGGATTTACTAGAAAGAGCCACAGAAATTGGCGGTTCATTAACAAAACATTATATGGTTTTTCCTTATTTTTTTGCATTGACTTTATTGAATGCATATTATGACGATAACTTGAGAATTATAGAATTTAGAACACCATTGGGTAATATATATAAAAATGCTCGAAACGAAAAAAATGAAAAATATGAAAGAAAGAAAATAAATTTTCAAGATGGTTACTCACATCAAGAAGTAAGCGAATATATAGAAATAAATGAAATATTTTATAATGACAATATTCTTACAAAAAGTGATTTTTATAAAATCGCCGACAAAGAATACGGAATTGATTTTAAAAGAAAATTAAAACAAAAATTTGAAAATGGTGTATATCAATTAATATTAATGGAAACAATAGCTTTTGTTACAAATATATTTATAACTGCTTATGAAAATGAAATAGTAAATACAGAAGGAGTGTTAGAACGAACAACTTCTAACTCTAATAATACTAAAGAGAATATTTTGGAAAAAATAATTAACATGCCTACAGTGGAAACAAATGTTATTATGCAACCAAGCAGTTGCGAATATACAGGAAGTAGATTTCCACATATAAGTAATAAAATAGACAAAATTTTAAAAAATATTTTAACTTATATTAACCCTTACATTTTTACAAACTACATTTTGACTATTGAAAATTTAAAAATAGAAAATTTAATAAACGTTATTATTGAGATAACTAAAAATCCAAACATCAAAATAGAAGAAATTATTAAAATAGAAGAAAATATAAAACAGAAAATTGCGGATAAAATAAAATACAACAATTTACCTATCAATTATGTTGTGATAGGTGCCACTGCCAAAGCAAAATTGGTAAATAAAGTAATGTGCAATAATATTTTATTAGATATATCGTATATATATTTAATATCGGCATATTTACAAAAATATAAATATTTAAAGCCCATTTCTCCAGAGGTTTCAAATGAAGAACTAAAAATAAAAACCAAGGAGTTTATAATATATCCAAAACGAATCAGTGGATATGATTTATATGGTGAAGAAGATATACATCACACAGACGCTCCATATGAAAAAATATTATTGTTTTTCAAAGAACTCTCGTTTGATAATAATATAAAATGGAATTATTTTTTCCATGCAGGCGAAAATCACAATTATATTGAAAAACACAGTAATTTATTAGTTTCGATTTTATTAGATTCAAAACGAATTGGGCACGGAATCCGAATTATTGGGTCAAAAGCATTAATGGAATTAGTAAAAAGTAAAGGAATATGTATCGAATGTTGTCCAATTAGTAATCAAGTATTAGATTACACGCCAAACTTAAGTTTTCATCCAGCATTATTTTATATTAATAATGGTATGGCAGTTAGTATAAGCACTGACGACCAAAACTTGTACGGTTATGATAGTTTAGCATATGATTATACCGCCATAGTAACTTCATGGAATTTAAATTTAACACAATTAAAAAAAATTGTAGAACATTCATTAAGATATTCATCATATAAAATTAGTTCGTCTTTATACGAAGAATTTACTAGTAGTTGGAATCATTGGGTAGAAAATATTCTGAATGAAAATGTTGATATACAAGATGTTAAAGAACAAATATTAATAGCAGAATATATAAATTTAAAAACCAAATTTAATACGGACGATAATTATGAAAAAAAAAATAAAAATCTTAAATCATTAATAGAAACATTATGTACAATACAGAATCCGAATCCGAATCAGAATCCGAATCCGAATCAGAATCAGAATTGTGATGGAAATACTACTATAAAAAATTTTTTCAATAAATATTTGACAAATGATTTTATTGATAATATTAAATATTTTTTTAAAGAGACAGATGGTAACATTAATTTTTTTTCAGATGTTAATTGGTATAAAAAATGTCAGATGGATATCGACAAAAATGATAAAAGTGATACACCACTTGACAATCAAGCACTCGTATCACAGCAAACTACAGGAGAAAATACCAAAGGTGGTGGCGCATTTACCAATACTATTCAACATACAAAATCTTATAAATATAAAAAACGAACCAGAAAATTTACTAGACGAAAATATAAAAATAAACACGGTAATACCTTAAAAAAATTTAGAAAATCACATCATAATAATACCATAAAACTTTACTAATATGATTATATTCTTTATTTCGGCATGTAATAAAATATATTACCTAACTAGTTATATATGTTATGTAACTAGTTATAATTTCTATAACCGCATCTTAGCCAATTCGTTTTTAATCATTTGTTCCATTTGCCACTGAACAAACGCTTCTTTATTTAAATCCAGCATTGCTCTAGAATAATTCGTGGGTCTTTTTTCAATATCACTATAATCTTCCCTTTGGGTAACTGTCAAAGGAATGATTAAATACCATTTGTCTACTTTTTGCAGATGAAACCAATACTTATCAATGGCATAAGCAAAACGATTGTTAGGTTCATTCATAAGCTTTGTAATACCTTCTCTATAGTTGTTAATCAGTTTATCGAAATAGTGATTTTGCACTAAATATCCAGTGGTTGTTTGACATTGGTACACTTGAACACACGAGTCATCAATAGCGGCATAAGGTGGCACATTGTTTCCTGAAATTAAAGCGACGTCAAAATCCTTATGACGTTCCAAAAACAAATTAAATTGTTGCACGAAGAGAGAAGGGTCCGTAAACAATACATCATCTTCCACTATTAATATATGAGGCCAGTTGTTTTCTTTGGCAATTTCTAATAATTTAAGGTGGCTCATACTACACCCTAGTGCACCATTGGGTAATTTAATTGCCTTAAATCTCTGGATAGGAATACCTACGATATTCATTTGTTTTTCTATATGAAATTTTCTATCTGTCCGTGCGTCTAAATTGATATAATATGCGTGTTTAATATCTGCAATAGAATTCATAATTTACTATTATATTATATTATATACATAACTTTAAATCGAATTTTTTCGTTATTCGAAATAAAATAAAAATAAAAAATATAAAATAATAATAATAAACATGTTTTGTGAAACCGTAAAAGATAAATATTTTTGGGAAAACGATGTTCCGTTGATATGGGTCTCAATGTTAATACCGTGTTATAATACAAAAGAAAACCATATCGTTTCCTGTATAAATTCTATTAAGGAACAAATCGGCGATTTTGGCATTGAATTAGTTTGGATAAATGATTGTTCTAGTGAAGAAAACAGTCAAATTCAAATTAAATTATTGGACACCATATTAAAACCATTAAACAACTTTAAACTTGTATATCAAAAAACAAAAATAAATAGGGGTATCAGTTTTTGTTTACATCAAGGACTCCATTTGTGTTCCCATGAAATTGTATTCCGAATGGATTCAGATGATATTATGATGAAAAATAGAATGCAGAAACAACTACATTTCATTCAATCGAATCCTTCGTGTGTATTATGTGGAACAAACATAATCATATTTCAAGAAATAAATAATACTAGAAAAACGATTGATAGAACTAGACATAAAAATATACTTACATGGGAAGATTATAAAAAAAACCCTACTGACTGGTTTCTAAACCATCCGACTTTATGTTTCAAAAAAGACGCTATATTAGGAGTAGGAAATTATAGAAAAAAATTCAAGGTTCCTTTTGAAGATTTAGAGTTGGAACTTCGTGTTCTCAAGAAACATGGTATCGTATACAACATAGAAGAACCATTGGTTTTATATAGAGACCATCATGGTCAAATTACCAAAACTAATTCTAGTCTAAATGAAAGATTGAAAAACATGTTAATAAAACATGCGGTTTCTTCGCCATGAATCCGATTTTAGAAATAACGCTATTTATTTTTTCTCTCGTATAGAATATTATGAGTGTGGACAAGGTTTTTATAGCCAACAAAATTAAAAATATAACAATATTCGATGTGGAAAAAGAGATGAATCAACTTATTGAAATCGGTAAGGATGCTTTTACAATTTCCCCTAGGTCTAGAATAGGTAATAATGTGGTGGATTATTTCACTTTTGTTCAACGATTGGAAACAAAAGGAAAATATGATGCTAGCTTCTACGAATTTGTGCAAAATATAGAAGAATTCAAAAAAAAGAGATTTATTCAAACTATGTTAAAATATTACAAAGACGTTAAAAATAAAAACAATACCAAAAATGAATACATTGTTTTAAAAGAAGTCTATAATATATGCATTAGCGCGATTAATATCATGAGGCCTTTAAATTGTATGGAAATATATACCAAATATAATGCAAAAAGAGTGTTGAATTTTTGCGCAGGTTGGGGTGGCTCCGCGGTTGCAGCGGCGGCTTTACAATTGGACGCCTATTATGGGGTAGACGTGAACACTGATTTAGCAGAACCATACCAACATATGGTAACCTATCTGAAGACCAAAAGTGGGACGTTTTTTAATATGAAGTTTTGCGATGCATTGGATGTTGAATATGATGATTATGTTTATGACACGGTGTTTTCGTCACCGCCGTATTATTTTATTGAAAAGTATGCCAACAATGCGAAATATGCGTCAAAGAAAGAAATGGATGCGAAATTCTATAAGCCGTTATTTACCAAGACATATAATGGTCTACAAGAAGGAGGTCATTATATTATTAATATATGCAAGGAAGTATATGAAAATGTGTTGAGAGAATTATTTGGAGAAGCTCACGAAATATTTCCATTGAAAAAGTCGAAACGGCAAAATAACTATACTGAAATGGTTTATGTTTGGAAAAAAGTCCACCTTATCCACTTTTAGAAAAAGTGTAGCAAAAGGTTGTAACGGAGTAAAAGTAATTTTAGTTATAGTATATATATATGAAAAATATACATACTATAAAATTACACAGAAAAACTAGAAATTTACACAGAAAAACTATAAAAAACAAAAGTCGACCCATTCTGTATAAAACAAAGAAGACCTTTGTAGACAAAATATTATATCAATGGCGAAAACAGACAAATGGTGGTAATATAAAAATCGATACCACTACTCAATACATACACGATTTTTATTTATCTCTAGGTAAAGAGCATAGCAAACATTACCATATCCATTTTATATTGCATCATTTTATTGATGACCACAATGTAAAGAATAATTTAGGTTATGTAGTAAAATATTATAATAAACATTCGGCAATAACACAACTTAGTGTTTACGAGAATCCAATAAAAATTGTTAAAAATATGATTAAAGAAATGAAGATATTCAAAAAATAAATTTATTCCAAAACACGGATTTTGCACTATATTTTTTACGCTGTATTTGGTTCCTAAAGGCGGTCAAATGTTTGCACCTTACTTCGTTACAACCTTCAGCGAAGCGCACTTGGTTTTTACATGTGGATTAGTATGCCCCACCTAACCCAATTCTAGCGCTAGCTTGTGCTTTAACCGGCGCCCCAACATAGGCTGCATATTGCGGTGAATATTTATTTGGAGGAGTCGGAGGTTGTCTATAATAGTGTTGCGGTTGAGTTGGTATTTTTGACAAATGACCATTTTGACTATTAGGTAGATATACTTGATTATTGTATGGTGTTTTTGCTGCATTTGCATTTGTATTTGCGGTTGTATTTGCGTTTGTAACAGGATTATGAAAACTATTATACGATTCTTGTTGTATTTCAAGTTTCTTTTCATTTTCTATTTCTTTTAATAAAGTTTGTGGCACTTGTTTCCCCATTGATACTAAATATTTTGCAATATTTTCCTTTTTCTCTAATGTGGTTGGATAATATGGTATATTACTCCAATCATTTGTGGAAATAACCGTCTTTTTTGTCTCTCGAATCTTGTCTGGGTGAATAATTTTTCGTCTAGGTTCCCTCAAATCGTAATTATAATATTCTTCTGAGCCAAAAGGAATGTGTGTTAAAAAGGTTGAAACATTAATTATTTTTATTTTTGGATTATGAAAGACAAATATATTATCATTAGGGTTTTCCGATTTGTCCTCTATGGTGTATTTCAATTTACTAATGGTATTTAACCCATCTATTCCATTATCATATTCGCCTCTCCAAGGGTCCTTCTTACTAATAATTCTTGATATGCCGTCAAAAAATTGGAGAATTTCTGGACTACCAATATTATAAAATACACTCCTGTCTATTTTAAGTCCCAATGCTTCACAGCGTTTTTGTATTACAGTGTCTTCCATGCCCCATCCCCAAAAACAAGGGAACCCATTTGTTTTTTCAAAATCAGCACCTTTCATTACCACAATACCCCCTAATGCGTATTTGAAACCATAATAATGTTTTACAACACCTGTTGTTGTTTCATAATCAAAAATTTTGTGAAATGGAATAGTATCAACATCATTAAATATAAAAGTAATATTTTTATAATGGTCAGGATATTTATTTTTTGCGGCAATAAAACCAATATTTTTAATAGCACCTCTATTAAATGTCCGTGCGTCACATTGGTGAGAGAAATAAATTTCATAATCAGGTTTATCTTCCAGAATAAAACTCATATATTTGCTAAAAAAGAACTTGTGCTGAACACGATTTCTATATGGAACAATAAAAATACGTTTTGGGATATTTAAAATATTTTGTTCTGCCTTTAATTCATTAGCCATTTATAAGTTTATGAAATTTTTTATTTTTTGAATTATAACTCTTTACAAATACTATACAAATACTATACAAATAGGTTTAAAGATAACATTTATATATAAATATAATACAAATGTTACCATATTTGTTGTTATTTTCATTGTTACATATACTAGTAGCATTTGACCCTCCATGTTCTTCTTGTAAACATTTTATTTCCAATAAAAGAGGGACATTAGACTTGGGATTGTGTAAATTGTTTACGATAAAAGTGTCTCCTAAAGAAGATGCGCTTGCTCTTCCTAATTTTGCGTTGCGTTGTCGTAACGATGAAGAATTATGTGGTAAATTTGGGTTTCATTACGAAGATATAAATCAGAATAATAGTTCAACGGCGGTATCTTCTACAGATGAACCAGATGTCGCCCTGGTAAATGAATTAGATGATTTACAAAATAGATGTTGCGGAGAAGTAAATGAGGATGATGAGATTGAACAGCTGGAAAAGGAGTTTTTTGAAGTATTTCAAAAAATTAAAAAACACAATCGAAAAAGAATATACAAAACCAGTCAAGAATTATATAAGCTATTCAAAAAAAAATAATTTACAAGGGTAAATCATAGCGACCATACTTATTTACACAAGTTATAAAGTATATTTTTTAAATATAGCCGCAGGAATAATGCATTCGTCTTTTGAAATTTTTTCCAATTTTTTAAAACATTTATTAATAGTGACTTCACTTGTTTCACTAACATTTTTAACATCTCGTTTACTAATATTTAACTTACAAACTTGCGCAACAAAATATACTACACCTGCAGCAATAGATGGGGGAGTGTTTTCAGGCATTACATCCATTTTCTCTATTTTCATTGAAATGAATTGACAAAGCCTTGTTAACTCATTATTTATATTTAATTTACTGCAATATCTTTCAATAAACGCTTCAGGTTTTGTTCTACCAAAATTTGTCTTCTCTTTATTATCCATATCTTTCTCTAAATTATTAATAATTGCTAATGCATTTTTACAACCTTTCGTAGCACTGGTGACGTCTAGTTTAAATATAGAAGCAATTTCTTTGGCAGTCCGTGGATAATTATTCACTCTACAAGAAATATAAATAGAAGCAGCTAGAATTCCATCTCTATTATCACCTCGAAAAGTTAATTCAGATTCCGATATTTTCTTATGATAAATAATTGCATCGTCTATAATCATTTTTGGTATGCCAGCATTTTGCGCCATAGTGGTTATAATTTGAAATTCATCGTATTGCGATTTTTCTTTATAAGGCATCGATTGCCACTCGGTATAACGTCGTATTTTTCGCATTTCATAAGACATAGGACCACAACATAAAACTTTACAACCATACGAAGATTCCTGTAATAAAGGATTAATAGGCATACCACACCTTGTAGGGTCTGAATTTTGGTTGTCATCTGCTCCGTAGTATCTCCATTCTGCACTGTGGTCAACTAAATCTTTATAAATGATACCACATTTATTATTCGTACAAGCCAAAAACCCTTCTTCCGAAAATGCTAAAATACTTTCACACCGTTCACACGTTTCTCTATTACCTGAACCATAAATACATTCCAAAGGTATAGACTTTTTATCAGGGTTTTCTATTTCAGAATCAAATATATTCCATAATTCAGTTTTATTTACATTGTTATTTTTATGTTTTTGACTTTTATCTTTACACATCATTGTTATATCTTCTATTAGATAAAATATTTTTAATTCAATTTTATTATAAAAATTATACAAATACAAATTTATACAATAAAATTTTATTTTTTTTAAGATAGTATAGTATATATGGGAAATACATATTCATCAAATTCATCAACAAATAGTAGTGCAGAGAAAGAATTTAACAACTTTTATGATATAATAGACTATATAGCAACCTATTACATATTAACTATGGATTTTAAGAGTTTAAGCAAACTTTCTGAAAAAGCTTATTGTGACAAATTAGTGGTTTTGACCTCTGACATTATTGAAAGATATTTTAACGATATGGAAATCACTTATTTGGCTCAAAGAATTAAAGATGGGGTAGAAGTAAATAACCTGAATAAAGAGAAACTAATTTTTATTAGTAAAGACCACCTTGAAACACTAGATGTAGCCAATGATGAACAAAAAAGTATTAGAAAAAAACGTGTATGTATTGGAATCGCAAAATTTTATGTTAAAATTGCCCATGTATTTGCCGCAATTGTCATGACAATCAATCCTGTTTACACATATAAAGATGCGACAGGCACAACGGTAAAAACTGGATTATTAGAAAAAGATAAAATTCCTAAAAATGTGAATCGAAAATTGTATAAATTAAATATTTGTGATAACCGGATTCGAGCACTTAAAAGAGGTGAAACTATGGATGAGTCGACTGGAAATGTAACCATACAACCTAAAGTGTGTGATATGAACATAGGTATCAATGGATTAGATAAAACACTTGCAGACGAACCAGGAATAAATGAACTGATGAAACTTTATTTAGACGATAATTATGATTTTTCTAATGGAAGTTTCACAGGTATGTCTGACTCTACTAAAAAACAGTTCAGGAAAGATTTACAACTCTTTTATACAGTATTTACAGGAAATGAAACAATGCCTCCTGAAATCACCAAATTTAGTGATATTAAATTAAAAGATTATAATAAAAAACCTGGTTGTCAAGGAGAGAACCCAATTCTAAAAAATAAGTATACTATTGATAAAAAAGATAAGTTATTTACAGAATATGCTGAAAATACTAAGAAAATGATTCAAAATGCAGCGGATAATCAATCTAAGTTGTTATCTGTAATAAATGATATATTCACGTATGTTATAGACCCATATTCAAATAAAAGAGTAATTAGAGTGAACCCAAAATTAACAGACGAATCTTTGCAAAAGGCGGTCGAAAAAAGTAGACGTTTAATCGTAGATTTATATGTAAAATGCGAAACCGATTATGTGAATGGTATTAAATTATATGAAGCAATTGTAGAGGCTAAAATTTTGGAAACAACTCAAAAACAAATAGACACACTGAAAACCCAAGCTTCGAAAATAATAAAGGAAACCAAAAGTGCTGTAGTAAGCCCTGTAAAGGAAGAACCTTTTGTAAAACCTCCACCACAAGTTCAACCAGTTGTAGTTGCAGGAGTCGTACCATTAACCGAGATTATCAGTGAGTCCGCATTACCAACGAATACTGAACCAACGAATACTGAACCAACGAATACTCAACCAACGAATACTGAACTAACAAATACTCAACCAACGAACAGTGAACTAACAAATACTCAACCAACGAACAGTGAACCAACAAATACTCAACCAACGAATGCCGTATAAATTTATTTTTATTATAACTGATATGATGAATTATAATAAAAATGAAATAAATAAATAACACTAATATAATTTATACTCATATGAAACATAGCAATAAGACGAAACCTAAAATGGATAATAAGGAAAATAACACAAATGAAAATAAAAAAAATAGTTTCACTATTGTAGAAACATTTGTCGGTGCAGGTGGTGCACATTTGGGATTTAAAAAAGCTGGTTTCGAATCAATCCTAGTAAATGATAATGATAAGGATACTATAAGCACGTTGTTACAAAATAAAGTTATTAATAACGATTCCTATTTACTATGTCCAATAGAAGATATTACGGAACAAATGATTAAAGAAAAAATTGGCAACCAAAAAGTCGATGTCTTATTTGGTGGTATTGTATGCAAAGGGTTTTCTCTAGCAGGGGTTCGTAATCCATTTGACCCCAGAAATTATTTATATAAACATCAAATTAGATTAGTTGATATATTAAAACCAAAAGTTAGCGTTATCGAAAATGTAACTGCTATAAAAAATATGGTACTTTATGAAAAATGCGAAGAAACGTTAAAAACATTTGAAGATTACACAAAATTGAGCGATGCAAATAAGTTATTAAATGGTGAAAAGTCTAGTAAACGAAAAAATGGTGAAGATTACAGTGATTTAAATGTGGTGATAAATAAAAATAAAAAAATAATGGAACAATTGTTAACGAATATTGATAAATATAAATACAACATTTTAGACGATATTAAAGTAAAATACGAAGAATTGGGATATACATTTTATGAAAAAATATTGCAAACGGATAAATATGGTGGTTATACTAATAGAAAAAGAATCATTATGGTGGCCGTTAGAAATGATATAAAGAAAGAATACAAATATCCAGATGAATTAAACAGCGCTTACACGTTAAATGATGCATTAAGTCTAATCGATTATAATGGAATAAACAATCCAACTATAGATGAAGACAATAAACCGATGAAACATAATCAAAAAACGATTGACAGATTTAAACTGATTCCAGAGGGTAACAATATTGCGGATGTTATAGATGAACTACCTGAAGAGTTAAAAATAAGTGCATTTTATTCGAGAGGAAATACGCAACGTTTAGACCGAAATTTGCCTTCACCCACATTGGTTCCAGGTCATAGTAATTTCCCTATACATCCATGGGAACATAGGTCAATCACTGTTCGTGAAGCAGCCACGATTACCGGATTTCCTTTAGATTATAATTTTCATGGTTCTCATACATCGAGATGTGTTCAGATTGGAAATGCTGTTCCAGTTCAATTATCATATCATATTGCATTGTCGATAAAAAAATTATTAGAAGAATAATCTACGAATAATTCAATCATATTTTTGTATTTTGTTTATTTTTTATTGGTTACAACCCCAACTATTTGGTTTATCGTTACCAAACAAATACTATAAAAACAGGGAAAAAATAATAATAATACAAGCAATCCATATATGCCTATTTCTATTAAATTCATTATAAAGTTATACTGTATTATCGTTATAACTTTATACTGTTTTATTATAATTATAAACCATTTTATACTCCAATAGAGCCAAATAGTTTACGTGCATTTCTTAATGCTTGTTTTTTTAATGTTTGTTTGGCCGCAGAAATAGAACCAGTTTTAGATAGTGTGCTGGAAGCAGCCTCGATTGCAGTGGTCCATTTTTTACCGGTTTTACTTTTGCCTCCATTCATTTTTCTACTGATTTTTCTACTTCTAGTTCTATTTTTTTTAGAAAGTCTATGGCGTCTTGTAGACATTTATATATTATACACACATTAAATAATTACTAAATGTATAATTTACTAATTATTTACCAAACTAGATGTTGCAAGTAGGCTTAGAAATTTTGAATTAAATTTATTTAAGCCATTGAG